>Ga0172380_10000306_pt1 | contig 100408 bp, 111 predicted proteins | sample Leawe162metaG_FD_119747 | JGI IMG/M metagenome (GOLD analysis project Ga0172380, IMG submission 119747) | Leachate microbial communities from a municipal landfill in Southern Ontario, Canada - Leachate well 162 metaG | ecosystem: Engineered > Solid waste > Landfill > Unclassified | place...
ATTACCGCTCCTGCTGGCACGAGATTAGGAGCCCCTTATTCATGAGGTACCGTCAATAAACTTCTTCCCTCATAAAAGATCTTTACACTCCGAAAAGCTTCATCAATCACGCGGCGTCGCTCCATCAGACTTTCGTCCATTGTGGAAGATTCTCGACTGCAGCCACCCGTAGGTGTATGGGCCGTGTCTCAGTCCCATCGGTGGGGGTCAGGCTCTCACCTCCCCTAAGCGTCATAGCCTTGGTAGTCCATTACACTGCCAACTAGCTGATACTTCACAGGCTGTTCCCTAAGCGAAAAACTTTACTCCTGAGAGACTATCGCGTATTAGCACACCTTTCGATGTGTTGTTCGCGACTCAGGGGTACATTCCTGTGTATTACTACCTCGTTCGCCACTAACTTTAAACGACCTTTGAACTTGATGTAATCTCATTCTCTGGAAAAATAAAGTCCGTTCGACTTGCATGCCTTATCCACGCCGCCAGCGTTCATCCTGAGCTAGGATCAAACTCTACTATAAAATAGAACGGAACAAAATTAAAAATATTTTGTTTCCAAACTGACTTACTATTGTCTCGCTATTACTCCGGAAAGAATAATGCGGACATTTCTTAACCTATCACTATCGAGTGATTTATCGGTTACTTGCTTGCTTTGATTATTTGCATTTTTTGCCCAATCATTGAAATGATGATTGAGCCAACCTATTAACTTTTCAAGGAAATTAAAACAGCCGGACTAACCAGACTGTGGACTCTATTATATACATCTGAAAAATAAAGTCAAGCACTTACCCATATACTAAAATAAGCCTATTTAAAGGCTTATTTTGGGCTAATTCCTGTGATACAGATTATCTTCTTTTTCTTCTATTTTGCCTTGAGGTTTACCGTATATCAAGTCCTGGCTTTTTGCGTACTCCTCTAGTGACTCGCCTTTCACTTTATATCCATTTATCTCATCCCCATCTACTAGGTGCATAGGTATCTTTGCTTCAGGGTATTTATTGTTAATTTCATCTAGTGCTTTCTGTTTTTGCTTCATGGCAAATTCTATTGCCGCTTGATCAAAATTCATAGTCGTCTGAGCAGCCTCTGGTTTTATATTTGGTTTTGGTATTTCGAATGACATATAATTTTAAATAATTATGCGTATAATTCTTTTTTAATAACTTCAATTTCTGCTTTTACTTTTCTTATTTTTTCCCTAGTTTCTTTGTTCTGCTCAAGGTGTAGCAATTCCATTAATTCATTGTTCTTCAGGGTAAGTTCATTTGCCAACTTTTCTTTCTTCATTTGTTCTGCAGTTTTAAATAATCCAGCACCAGCTTCTTTCGTTTCTATGCCCAATTTTTCAGCAGCTTTTGTTCCAGCAAAAAAATCTTGATTAATCTTAATATTTTGTGCCTCTTCAGCTATCTTTTGAAATCCAGCTGATGTTGAAAAATCTGGATCTCTATTCATATTGTTGTTTTCTATAGACATATGCTAATTATACTCCTTTTAAATAAGAAAAACACCCATTATGGGTGTTTTTCTTATTCTTGTGCCTCGTGAGGGAATCTCGCCTTACAGGCGCGGGTACTTTTCTTATCGTAAGACGATAAAGAAAAGTCTTTCGATTCCCCCACGAGAGCAAAGCAGTTTGCTCTCTACGATTCACAATAAAATTAAATATTCAATTCACAAAAATTGAATTAGTATAATGTATCCCATTCTTAGGACAAGAACTAAGGCAAACTTAATTGTTTAATTTAATTTGTAATAGTTGTTGTAAGATTTTCTTTTTTTGGTACTTTTTTTCTTTTGTTAATAGCTGTTAATAAGTGTATAACCCTTTATCATTGAAACATCATTCTACCCCATCACCCGGAGGTTAGGCAGCGTTTTTGTATACTTCCTCAGGTGTTTTATATTCCAATGATTGATGGCCTCGATTGCAGTTATAAAAAGTGAAGTATTCATCAAGTCCTTTGTAAAGTTGAACACCATCTTCAAAAGCATGTAGGTATATACATTCATATTTAACACTCTTCCAGAGCCTCTCAATGAAGATATTATCAATCGCTCTACCTTTCCCATCCATACTAACTTTAATTGGGTTCTGGCGGTTTGTGAGCAAGCTTATATACTCGAATGAAGTGAACTGGCTTCCCTGGTCTGAGTTGATAATCTCCGGTTGTCCATGGGTTGCTAACTAAACGACATTGAAATATAAATTGTAATCATAGGAATCCATTCAGTAATGCTCAATAAAAAAGCCGCATAAAAAATGCGACTTTTTAGGCTTAAGACGAAGCTTAAATTACAATACCTTCAATTCTTGTGCTTTGCATTTGCGTTAATGTTTCACGTTCTTCTCTTCTAATTCTGTTTTCTGCTTCAATCATCTTTTGATTAAACATCTCATCAGCATCAATAAATTTTTGATCGTCTAACTTTTTTCCGCCTTTTAATGCATTACTTAAGGGATTTGTCATTGTAAAATTGGCTCCTGAATGTTCGTTTTTAGGTTCCATGTGTATATAATTTTAAATTGTCAATGTACAAAGGATATGTCTCATCTTTAAAGCAATCTTCTTTAAGGATAAATGTGCCATCAATATCTCTTACTTTGAAATGCTTTCGCCAAACAATTGCAATAACAGAATCAATGTGGTTGGCTTCAGTTGCATCTACAATTATAAAACCAATAGACTTATTAATCAAGTAGTTATCCACACTGGAAATCTCGATAATCCAAAAATACTTCGGTAGGGCTAAACTTTCTATTGTAATCCTCGTATCAATATCTATTCCACTATTCAAATAGAATGACCATTTAAATGAGCGACTAGTTACCAAAATAAATCTAGAAACAAAAGCTTTGCTTTCTTCTCTGTTTATAAAGTCCGCACAATGTTCCGATTTTATTAACGTATCAAAAACCTTTCTAATTCTTTTGGAATCAATATATATTTCGCTGTGAAGTGGAATAATAAAACCAAAAATTTGAGCCCCTACCATTTCATCTGGACTATACAATTTATAGTTTTCCAAAGGATTTTCAAATGAAGCAATTACATATGGCGCTAAATTATCATCTATGAAAACATATTTTTGATTATAAAATTCTGAACTATCAATTAAAGTAATTTCTGATTTTCCTTTTTCTACTTTTTCACTTATTAGTTCATTTCTTATTAGGCCTTTAATGAATCGATGTTAATCGCTCCAAATGTGCAATTATCATTTGAAATCAATAAAATGACTACAACTGAAAACAAAAGTTTTTTCATCATTAAATATTTTTAGCAATATAACATAATGTATTGATAATAATTAGCACTTACAAAATAAAAAGAGCGTATAAAACGCTCTTTTTCACTTTGGTATTGCACTAGTTGAATTAAATTGTTTCCATAACTTCAAGTTAGATTCATATTCCTTTTTCTGCACAAAAATGGGAATCTTATCCTCTTGAATATTATTGAAACCATCAAGTGAATAGCAACCAATTCTTTTGCTGTCAAACTCAAATTGATTAACCTCTCTTTTTAAGAAATCCAAATCGCTTTCATAAAGTTGATTATTCGAATAGGCATGCCTTCTTTCTATTGAATGAAGGAAAATATAACAAAGAAGTACCTCACCATTTTTAGGAATATTGATTTCTTCACATTCCTGAGTTTTTATCGATTTGTTGTTTTGACAAGACCAATCAGTCAGGATTAGGATTCCAAGAAGGTTAAGGATTATAAATTGCTTCATAATAAATTGTGTTTTGTATATTGCCTACTCTAGAAGGTTTTCGGCTTCCCCTTTATTTATCAAACCAAAAAGACTTTCTTTCAGACTTGATAAATAAAGGGAATTACAAAATATCTTAAAATGAAGTTACGTGTCTTCATATCCATATTAGCATTAATCTAGCAAAAGTAAATAGACCCGTAATGGTTACATTTGGCACATTTTTAATGAATTCCATGACCGAGCTTTGCCCATTTTCATACCAATTAACTCAGATAACTTATATACCCAAAAGGTAAAGCAATATTTCTTAATAACAACTAAGCCCTAGAGGCTATCAACCATTAAAATCATCATAGTAAAATGGGCAATTCAAACCAGGAACTTGACCCTAAATGTAAATCAAATTTTAATTACAGTTAAAAACAGATGCCAAATCTATCCTCTAGCCACGCATATAAATTGAATACTCGAAAAACTTCTGTGATAGGATTTTTAAATCCATAAAATGGGTAAATATTGAATAACAAAACCCAATCCATTCTTTAACCCGCGGTCACCTCCCTATGGGAGGAAGCCGTTGGCTAGCCATTTTTTTGCTTCATATCCATTTTAACCCTTAGATATCAAGCTTTTTGTGCCTCGTGAGGGAATCGAACCCCCGACCATCTCCTTAAGAGGGAGCTGCTCTACCAGCTGAGCTAACAAGGCATTATTCTTCTGTTATCTACCAAAACAGCTAACAAGGCATTAAAAGTTAAAAAATATTTAACTTTGTTATTATTGCAGAAAAAATTAATTTTGTAAATGCCTCTTTTTATCTAATATCTTTACCAATTGATCACTCACCTCCTTTATCTCATTATCATCATACAGTGACATTACAAATACTGGATTGCCGAGTTTCTCGAATTGCTTCTTTGTCTTCTCTACCAACTTTTTATCTTCTATCAAATCTGTTTTAGTGAGGATGATGACTTCGTCTTTATTTGAAAGCTCTGGATCATAAGATTCCAATTCTTTACGTATACTATTGTACACATTCATCATGCCTGCCCCGTCGGAAGTACCCTTTCCTTCGGGGTCTTCATTTTCAAAAGATACTAGATGAGCGAGCATCTTTGTGCGCTTTATATGCTTTAGGAATTTTACACCCAGACCCTTGCCATCCGATGCACCCTCGATAAGACCCGGGATATCAGCGATGATATGCCCATAAAAATCTCCGAGGTTTGGATCGAGTGTAGTGAATTGGTATGCACCAATTTTTGCTTTTGCATTTGTCATAGCATTTAGCAGTGATGATTTGCCAGCATTTGGTAGACCTACTAGTCCGATATCAGCAAAAAGCTCGAGTGCGATGTGGAATGTACCTTCTTCGCCCGGCTTGCCTTTTGTAGCTGTAGTAGGAGTGACATTGATACTACTCTTGAATTGCTCATTACCAAAACCACCAGGGCCACCACGTAGTAGTAGCTCTTTTTGACCAACTTCATCTAGTGATACAGATGCACCACTCTCGATATTTGTGATAACAGATCCAACTGGGAATTCTATATATAGAGCCTCCCCACTACTTCCATGACGACTACCACCTTCACCAGGGGCACCGTTTTCTGCTTCGAACTTTCTTTTATTTTTATATTTAGCGAGTAGGTGAATATCTGGAACTGCGATAGCGTATACATCTGCACCGCGACCACCATCACCACCATTTGGACCTCCCTTGTCTATGTATTTCTCGCGACGCCAACGAACAACCCCGTCTCCTCCGTGGCCTGCTTTTGCGCTGATTGTGATTTCGTCTATGAACATAAATAAGATAGTTATTTTATAGCTTTGTTATCATAGCACGATATTTTATTTTTGTCACTTTTACTAGTCATTCAGAGCTTTATTTGCAAGCTCCAATGCTCCTTCTTTTGACTTTGCTACTACGAGCCACCTACCATTATGGCAGAATACAGCATCTTTTACCCCAGTCTCTTTTATGAGCTCGAGATCTCTCTTGCCTGCCCATTTTGTAGGCATTGGTTTTCTGGTCTCAAATGAATCTTTATTTTTTCTGACACCCTCCACTCTCCATGTACCGGCTTTTGGATAAACCACAAAAATAGTATTCTCATAATTTAATATTGTATCCATCCAAGGGTAGCTCTGCTCCAAGCAGACGATACGTTTATCTTCTGCATTTAGATATGCATGCTTTACCATGTCGCGAGCATTTACAGTATCAGAAGTTTTCTTTATTTCGCGCTTCAATATTTCTTTTGCAAAATCCACCAATTTCAAAAATGGAGTATCATAATCAGGCTCTTCTGTATAGCTAGGACGAAAAACATAAAACATATTCTGTATACAATACGGAGAGACTTCAGTCTTCAAATTAAATAGATCTATTCCATTATCATTTGCATCTACTGCCTGGACGAGCCTCTCTTCGATAAGGTCTGATACTTCTTTATTCTTGCAAATCTTTTCTCCATAAGATTTCCATACTAGACCCAATGCAGCATATGGGACATCATTATCCCTAGTACCCGCACCGCCTTCCTGGTGGTGATCAAATCTATTTTGCCCTGCATCGTACACACCTCCGACATCTACCACTATATCTGCAAAATCTATTTTATTCTGCTCGCGAGTCCTTATGATACGATACTCCCGACCCTCGGCATCCAGAGATAACCCCAATGTGGCGCAAGCAAATATATCATCAGCATGAAATGCCCCATCATGAGTGACTATGATGACCTTCTTTTTATTTAAAAAATTATTGAAAAAATTTATCATTATATTTATTCTACTTTCTATCTTCAGTATCGTACATATTGCCGATAAATTCAATAGTCATAGCGATTAGCTTTTCTAATAAGAAAAATCCAAGGAAACACAAAAATATAATACCTAGGAATTTTCTAAAATCATGACTGACTGATAGCGCCGTAAAAGAAAAGAAATATCCTATAGATAACATGATCACAGACCACGACAGCAAGGATAAAGCCTCAGCTTTTAGGTATATTTTTTTATTCACGCCCTTGTAACCGGAGTAAACGAGAGTGAACCAATTGAGCCCAAAGATAAAAAATCGCGAAGCAAATATAGACCAAAATGGTTTTTCTGTAAACCTAGGCAAGAAATACGATATCTTCTTTTCTATTATCCCTAGTATGGGTCTATGAGAATGATGTCGATTCAGATAATCTCCGATACCATACCCAATAAAAGATTTTATAACTCCGCCCAGTAATATATAAGAAAAAGCCATCAGTGGATTCAATGACCCAAGGTGAGAAAATATACCAGCTAGTATCACAGCTATCTCGCCCTCGATGATCACACCAAGGAATACAAAAATATATGCATAAAATGCATGTGATTCTACAAAATGTTCGATGAATCGGATAGATAACATATATTACATGTCTGTACGTAGGACCTTTGTGATCAGCCAGTTAAGAACAGACACCACTAGAGCTCCCGCAAATGCAGCATAGAAACCTTCAACGGCAAAACCTTTGATGATAGTACCTAGATACCAAAATATCAAACCATTCACCACGAGTGAGAACATACCTAGAGTCACGAAATTCAAAGGCAAAGTCAGGATGTTAATAACTGGGCGTAGGAACATATTAAATAGTGTCAGACATGCACCCACCACAGCAGAGACCCAGAACGGATCGACAACTACCCCCTCGATAAATAAAGTTGTAGCCCAGATAGCAATAGAAAGTATAATCCAATGTGCAATAATTCGCATCCCGTTAGAGATAGGAAATCTTTAGATTTCCGTATCTTATTAATTAAATTTAATAATATAGACCTTGTAAATATTCCCAACTATCCCTCAAGTATAACATACACATCTCTAACGGGATTAAAACAAACGATCAACAACATTCTTAACCACAGTACCATCTGCCTTGCCTTTTAGATCTTTCATCAGAGCGGACATGAGCATACCCTTTTTTGTAGGATCTGTGATGCCGAGTTCTTCCTTTTTAGCGATAGCGATTTTTGAGACCTCATCTTCACCCATCAGTGTAGGTAGATATTTTTCAAGAACTGCTAATTGTGCACGGTCCTCATCTGCTAGGTCCTCGCGACCACCAGCAGAGAATTGCTCTATAGCATCCTTGCGTTGCTTTGCAGTACGAGTGATGACCGCGAGAGCTTCTTCGTCAGACAAAAAATCTTGCGGGGTCTTGCCCTTTGCGACAACCTCATTCATAAAAGCCGTCACTAGACCTCGCATCACATTTAATTTAACAGCATCCTTTGCCATCATTGCATTCTTTATTTCCCCTTTTATTTCTTCGTGTAACATATAATATAAATTTTTAATTATTAATTTTGTAATTTTTAAAAAACACTTAAATGACTTATTTTGTATCTTCAGCTGAACTTTTAGAGATTTTTGAGAATATTAATGTAAGTGCATGCGCCTCTTTCCATAGCTCCCTACACTTCAATGAATCACTAGGAGAGGCCTTTGCAATCATTCTCAGCCAGTGCTTTGTCTCATTCGATTCTTTTCTTGAAATTTGGATTTTATTACGAAAATCTTTTTTGGAACTAGCTTGATTGGCTTCCATATAATTAGCTCCAATACTAGTAGAAGATCGAACAATCTGTGAAATTAAAGGTTTTAGAATATAATCATTATTTAGTGATTTCACAAAATCTATCATATTCTCACCAAATTTTGCAGTTCGTTCCTCGAGATCATAATTCATACATTATTTACAAAATTAAAAATTTTAAATTTAAAATTAAAAACTTTCTATATTGTAATAGCTTTATAATACCAAATATATTAAAATATGGCTATGAATAAGAAAATAGTATTCCTAGATACCGAGACTACAGGCATAAATGCTACGGACCTTCTTTGTCAGCTAGCTTACAAAACTGGCGACGAGATATTCTGCGAGCTTTACAACCCTGGGATGAAGATCCCACCCGAGGCATCTGCCGTGACTCATATATCAAACAAGATGGTAGCTGACAAGCCAGCATTCAAAGAGAGCGGTGACTACAAAAAAGTTAAATCTATGCTCGAGGATGGTGATACTGTCATGGTAGCCCACAATGCAAAATTCGACATTGGTATGATAAAGAAAGAAGGCATCGTACCTGCACATACTATATGTACACTCCGTGTAGTCCGAGCACTGGATAAAGATGGCAAGATCCCCCAGCACAAGCTCCAGTACCTACGATACTTTCTAGATATCGACATCGAGGCCCAGGCCCACGATGCACTCGGTGATGTACTAGTCCTAGAAAAACTTTTTGAGAGACTCGTAGAAAAAATAAAGAAAGAAAAAAATACAGACGAAGAGGGTGCCTACGCCGAGATGATCGAGATATCATCAAAGCCATCCCTCATGCACATGTTCTCTTTTGGAAAACATTCTGGCAAGACCGTCGCCGATGTAGCGAGCTCTGATCGTGGATATCTCGAATGGTTCCTCAATCAAAAGGAAACTACCGATCCTGACGATGAAGACTGGATATACACACTACGATACCACCTAGGAAAATTATATTAAAAGACAAAAAGAAAGAGCGTAGTCGACAATGTCGACTACGCTCTTTTACATTAATTCACAAAAGCATTTTATTGCTCTGTGTTTGTAGAAGGTGCAAATTTTTATGACTCTAAAGTATCCCAGCCTAAAAGACCAGCAAATTCATTTAGTACTTCCTTTGTAATACGAGTGACCGTTTTACCTGAAATAAAAATAAATAATTTATAGCCCTTACCAATTGAACCAAAAGACGTGCTTCTAAATTTAGTCGTACCAAATTTTAACAATGTACGAAAATCAAAGATATCATGATGTGCAAGTTCTCTGATGGCAAGATCAATTCTATCTTTCTTTGACATAGCCCACCCTAGTTTATCTGCAAGCAAATCAAGGTCAATTCTCCAACGGGGAACAATAGACTCAATTTCAAGGATGTTTAATGCGAGAGTATACCCCGTACCGAACCCCTTAAATTTTTTAGTACGGAATTTTTGAGTACCAAATTTAAGTAAAGTAAGATAGTCAACAATCCCATGATTCGCCAATTCTTCCTTGCAGTTTTTTATTTTTTCCTCAATAGTTTCTTTTTCCTCTATCCAACCCAAATAATCAGCGACTTTTATTACTTTATCTTTGGAGAAAGCGGTGGGTTCAGAAAGTATTAAAGAAAAAAATTGAACACCTTTACCCAAATAACCAAAATCCATTTTTTTTAATTCCGATGAACTAATTTTTAAAAGATCAGCGCGATTTTTAATATTATTATGGATAAAATGCATTTTATACTCTTCCTTTTTTTGATTCTCTGATAATCCCCACTCTAGTAATTCAGCCAAATCATCATACAGATCAACAGCAAAGATGAAACCTTTCCTTCCAAGCATATTTCCAATAAAATTTTTACCCTTACCAAAAAAGCCAAACTCCGTTTTTACAAATTTACTTATAGGAAAATTAATCAAACTCCAATAGTCAATAATTCCTTTCTCTTTTAATTCTTTTTTGTAACGAAATAATTTTTCTTTTTTACTCGGATACCAATTTATGAACTTAGCGAAACTATCCAAAGTTTTATTGGTAAGATCAGTTGTTCCTATTGTGACACTGAAAACATTGTACACTTTACCTAAGGCTCCAAAGTTAATAGTGCGAATATCTATTTCATATCTTAGCGCCCAATAATCTGTCACAGAATTTTTTAATAATATCTCTATAATAGTTTCAGTAAGTTTTACTTTGTCTTTTAACAGAAGTGGCACATTTAAATCTGACATACCCAAGAAGGTGTACCATCCAGGAAAATCACCATAAAAGACAGTTGGATCGGAGGGTAATCGTAAATCTTTAACACGATTCTCGATATACTCCGTCCGGTTACTTATTCCAAGGGAAATAACTGAATTTCTTGCTTCCTGCCAGGTTGCATAATGATAATGCGATAATTCTTTCAATAAATTCAACACATCCACAACTTCACGATTAAATGAAAAATTAAAACCTTCACCAGAAACATACAATAAACCTTTTTCTAAAGATGTCTTACTTTGATTACTTAATCCTGTATTCTTACTGATTCCTTCAGAAAAACTACTAATTTTTTTCATCATTTCATCCACCTGTAATAATCGCTCGCAGTTTGCAACAAAATCAAGAATAATTGCTCTTTCTTTAAATTTTGTCCTACGTAAAACACGACCCAATTGTTCTAAGAAAACGGTTAATGAATCAGTAGCTCTTAAAAATACTGCCAATTCAACATTGGGAATATCAATATCTTCATTTAATTTATCAACAGCAATCAGAAATTGAAATTTGCCTTCTTTAAAAGCCTCCAGAACATTATGATTATGTATTTGGGTTTTCTTTGAGTGAACAACTTCAGCCGACTTCTTGTCATTATTTAAGATAACAAGTGTCTCATCAGAATGTTTGATATTTTCACAGAAAATAATCGTTTGAAGCGGATCTGAATATTTAGGAAAAGCATGAGAATAAATTTCTTCTAAAATAGATTCATTGAACTTTTTAATGAAGATGGTCTCATTCAACTGTTTGATTGATACTCTTTTACCTTCTTGTAAAACTTCCGAACAAATCTTTTTCAATTTTTGACCAGAAAGTCCATGCGAACAAATGTGATACTCTACCCTTGCAACCCACGCCTTAGCTATCGACTCTTCGAGAGTCATTTCGAAGATAACTTCCTCAAAAATATCAAGGATATCTTTTCCGTCCATTCTTTTAGGAACAGCAGTCATGGCAATCTTTGAGCAATTGAAGTAATCAAGAACTTCTCTGTATGTTACAGCCGAGCTATGATGTCCCTCATTTACAATAATAAAATCGAAGTGATTTTGATCAAACAATTCATACCATTTCTGGCGGTAATTATTCAAAGACTGAAAAGAAGCAAACACCATATCTGCTTTATCAACGTCAAAATCTCTTTGAGTTCCAAAAAAACTTGAACATATAATTTCGTTTTTACCGAATATATATTCAAACTTATTTCGTGCTTGATACAGACCTTCATTCTCATTATAAAGGTACAATCCGCGCATTCCATGAAGAAGAATACACGACCGGGATACAAACGCCGACTCTACACTTTTACCTGTAGCAGTTGGCTGGATTACTAATCCATTTTTTCCTTTAAGTATCGTGTCCATTATTTTTTTAATAATTGGAATTTGATAAGCATAAGGAGTAATTGGTGGTGGAAAGATTTTATGCATCTTTTGTGCATTTCGTCTCTCAGAAATTGATTTTTCCATATTTTTATTTAATTTTTAATTTTGTCGGTATTATATCATATTTTAATCAATTTGTAAAGATTAATACTAGACGAAGAAAATAATCTTTTTATGCTAAAATATGGGAATGACAACAGCTATTACAATTATTTTGGGAATTATATTAGGCATTATTATCGCTTTTCTTTTATTAAAGAAAAATGCAAAACCAGAAGAGAAAAAGGATGACACGGGACTCCAACTCCTCCTCTCTCAGATGAATGAGCTCACTCGTACTATCGATAGCAAATTGACTGAGAGCCAAAAGGAGATGACTCAATCTATGCGATATCAATCATCAGAAACTTCCAGAATTATTTCAGACATCACAGAAAAGATTACCAGATTAGATGAGACAAACAAGCAGGTAGTCGGATTCACAGATCAGCTCCAGAGTCTGCAGGATATACTGAAGAATCCAAAACAGCGTGGAATACTGGGTGAATATTATCTTGAGACATTGTTAAAGAATATCATGCCTCCAGGTTCATATCAGATGCAATTTTCCTTCCCAGACGGCACGATAGTGGACGCTGCAGTATTTGTAAAAGATAAAATAATCCCGATTGATTCAAAATTCTCACTCGAGAATTACAATCGTATCAGTGAGACGAGCGACAAGACAGAAAAGGACAGACTAGAAAAAGTCTTTGTGAATGATCTAAAAAATCGTATTACTGAAACTTCAAAATACATCCAACCCGAGAATGGTACGATGGAATTCGCATTTATGTTCATCCCGCACGAGGCTATATACTATGACCTACTGGTGAATAAAATCGGTGCATTAGTCGGAGAAGATACAGAGAATCTAATACAGAGAGCTGCAAGTAAATACAAAGTCATTATCGTATCTCCTACTTCATTCCTCGCTTACTTACAGACAGTCCTACAGGGCCTCAAAGCTATGCAGATCGAGGAGGGTGCAAAGGATATCATTAAGCGTGTCGGCGAGCTAGGTACACATCTACAAAAGTACGAAGAGTACCACAAGAAGATGGGCGCGGCACTCGAGACTACTGTGAATCACTTTAACAAGTCTAATCATGAATTCAGAAAAGTAGACAAGGATGTGATGCGCATCACAGGCGAAGCACTACAGATTGAATCTCTGGCGCTCGAAAAACCTCAAGACGAAGAATAGTAGAAATAAAAAAATCCCTCGCGATAGATTCGAGGGATTTTTTTATTTTTTATAATATTAGTAACGTGGCCTATTCATTCCACCAGTTGATCCATATCCATATCCGTAATCATACTGATTTATACCATAGTTCATTCCTGAATTATATCCATAACCAAGATTAGGAGTATACCCAAGATTTAATCCATAACCAGAACCCATATTTGAGCCATAACCAGAATTAACTAATGCATTATTATAAGAACCATAACCAGACATCGCACTCGGACCACCAGTTACAGCATAATTATAACCTGAACCATACCCCATACCATAGCCTGTGTTGCCACTATAACCATAGTTAGTACCATAGTTAGTATTGTAGTTTGGATAAGAGTTATACCCTGCACCTCCATAATATGAAGTATTAGTACCGTACCCTGTACCATAAGAAGTAGTATAGCCTACCCCCGCTCCTGTATTTGCAGCATAGCCTGTACCGTATGTTCCTAGGTTTCCATAAGAAACAGTAAAAGCCTCTGACATACTCGGAGTAGCGAAAAACACAATTCCAAGAGCCATTATGCCGACATATAAAAATTTCATTGATTTATTCATAATGCGTGTATTATATACTAAAATGCTATTTTTGTCAATATCTATTAACACCCCTTAAAATAAAGAGAAAAAACAGTATTTCCGTGTTACAATAAATACATGCAAGAAACAAAATTTATTGAAAAATATTTCTTTATCGGATTACTAGTACTAGCTATTGTGCTCATATCAGCAATATTATTCCCTTTTATGACCATCATTGTGATGGGTGTTGCCATGTCAGTAGTCATATATCCTGTTTATAATCTAATTAGAAAAATAGTACCCCAAAAATTTAATTGGCTAGCATCACTATCGACAATCATTTTATTTTTGGCAGTATTGTGGATACCATTTTTAGTACTAGGATCAGTGGCATACAAACAATTCTTTAATCTATACAATTCATTTGATATCACAAATGGTGACCCAGTATTAATTAATCTAAATTCCGCAATAAACCAATACCTCCCTTCGGGCTTTGCTTTTGATCTACAGACCGAGGTAGTAAAATTAATATCCACATTATTTACAAACATCACAAGTCTCTTTACCGCGACTCTGAATACTATTTTTGTTTTCTTCTTAATTACACTGACTATGTTCTACACGTTGCGCGATGGCAACAGCTGGAGGGAGTTATTTATTAAACTTTCTCCACTAGAAACTACCCACAACGAGAAAATATTAAAGACTCTTTCAGGTACTATAAATGGAATTATCAAAGGTTACTTACTCATTGCTATTGCCCAAGGAATACTGATGGGTCTAGGTCTGGCGATATTTGGAGTACCACACCCTGCACTATGGGGTGTAGCTGCTGCTATCATGTCATTAGTCCCTACCATTGGCACAGCCTTTATAGCAATACCTACAATTTTATATCTATTATTTATGGGGATGAATATTGATGCGATAGGCTTGACTGTGTGGTGCATTGCCATAGTTGGCACAGTAGACAACTTCCTAAATCCACTAATAGTAGGCAAACAGACGAATCTACATCCGATACTCGTACTATTCTCAGTATTAGGAGGTATTGCATTGATGGGTCCTATGGGCATACTCATCGGTCCACTAGCAGTCAGCCTACTCCGAGCACTTTTCCTAATATACAGAGAGGAAATCAAACAATAAAAAAATCCCCACAGGTCCGACCTGTGGGGATTTTTTTTATTCAGATTTTGCTTCAGCTTTTACATGTATTACCTTTGGCTTCTTTGGTACAATCAGCATCATTGCAAAGTATCCTAGTATTCCAGGGAATATTCCAGTGAACACACCAAACACTAGATAGAATACACGGAACAGTACAGGGTCTGTATCAAAGTATTCCCCTAGACCGCCCATGATTCCTGCTACTATCTTATTATCCTCACTTCTGTATAATTTCTTTTCGTATGTTTTCATATATTTATTATATATTATTTTTAATCTAAAACTGAAGGATCTCGCCGAACATGAAGATTGATATTCATTGAGTCTAAAAGATTCATATCTTCAACATCTAATGAAAAATCAAATACATTAAGATTCTCTTTAATTCTTTCTATGTGAACAGATTTTGGTAAAGGTATCACACCATGCTCTATCGCCCATCTGATAAGTATCTGTGTTTTGGTCTTGCCATGCTTTTTAGCAATCTCTTCGATATTAGGATTTTCGTGCCCTACACTTTTTGGATCGACAGACGGAGCAAGAGGAGAATGAGCTTCAACAACAATTTTATTTTGATTGCAGTAGTCTAATAAATCTTTTTGATACAAGAATGGATGAAACTCAATTTGATTCACCATAGGCAAAACAGTTGCGTATGTTTTCATTTCCTCCAGATGACCAATAGTATAATTTGAAACTCCAATCGCTTTTGCTTTGCCAGATTTATAGATATCTTCCATTCCTCTCCAAGTCTCTTTTCTCTTATTAAGACTCATATAACTTGTACCTGCCTCATTTGGCTCGACGCTTGCAGTAGGCCAGTGAACTAAATATAGATCTACATAATCTAGTCCCAATTTTTCAAGAGATACCTCTATAGCTTTTAAAGTGCTCTCATACCCTTGATCTAGATTCCAAAGCTTTGTAGTGATAAACAATTGCTCTCTAGGAATTCCGCAATTCTTGATAGCCATTCCAACGCCTTCCTCGTTCTGATATATCATAGCCGTATCTATGTGACGATACCCCGTATGAATAGCAGATATAACTGCACTCTCAACCTCTTCCCCCTCTTTTACACGAAAAACTCCAAATCCAATATTGGGAATATCAAGACCGTTATGTAATTTAATGTTATTCATATATTTATTATATATTATTTTTAATCTACTTTTTCAAGCTTCTTGTAAAGTGTCCCCGTAAACAACAGAATCAATATACCAATAGATAGCAGTACAAGTGGATGCTCTTTAAAGAAATGGACATCTTCCAAGAAGAATCTCATCCCCTCGATTATAGCAGTCACTCCAAAAGTCAGCAGAAACATAAACAGTAGTGGGTACCTGTCGAACACAGGCTGTGTATATTTACCAGCTTTATGATTTATATGCTTTATAATATTCTCTGCCTTTTGGATTGGGTCTTGTGTATTCATATATATCAATTATACCTAAAACAAGAAATAAATATATTTGACTTTTTTTATAAATAGTTTATAAATATAAAAAATAATACTCTAAAATTATGGAATTAATAGATTTAGTAGCTCAAAAATTATTTGAGGAAACGATAAATGAAGAAAACCCCAAAGAATACTTAAATAAGAACTTTAAGGAACTGATGGGTAAATTCAGAGAAGAATTTGGCTTTAAAAAGCTTAGCAAGGGAGGATTTATCTCAAAATACAAAGGAGCCAAGAATAAAGCTGAGGGAATGATACTGTCACAGCCAAAACGAAAAAAGTAACGATTGCCATGAATACATATCTGTATTCATGGCAATTTCTATATATATTGAAAAATAAGTCATTTTAGTATAGAATCCATATGTTATCTATTAGGGGATCGTCTAACGGTAGGACAGAAGCCTTTGAAGCTTTTAATCTAGGTTCGATTCCTAGTCCCCTAGCAAAAAAGAAAACCCGCCCTCAAAGGCGTGGTTTTCTTTTGCTAGGGGAAGCAAATGAACTGCTTCACTTGCGTCTAGGAATCGAAGACCTTGAGCTTGTATTTTGAAATGTTAATTTCAAAATACGCGAAAGGTGTACTGAACCTGTAAGGTTCGATAAGCTCTAAAGGATTAGTATTTGTAAATAATCGCTACACTCTTATACAAATACTGAACGTACTCGCGGTCCTAGTCCATTTTATTTCTCAATATTCAAAATCTTTATGAGTGCGAGTTCTAGTGGTAGCTCTTTGATACTACTGTGTCCAGACATTTGATATGCCTCGAGTAATATTAAAAGTGCACGAGATGAGATATGCTCTGGCTTTTCGAGGACTAGCTCCCCTAGGAATGTTTTATCCTTTTCTGAGAGGGGTATGATACTCGCCATCTTTGGCGCATAGCGTAGCAGTAATGCAGCACGCATCTTTACAAGTACCATCTTCATATATAGATGCATGTCACTATTCTGTGCAGAGACTGCATTGATAGCCATATACCCCCGCTCGATATCATTGTGTGCGAGAGCTCGGAGAAAGTCATCTACTAGTGTGATATCCGGTGAGCCAGTCACTTCGAGGATTTGCTCCAAACTTATTTTTTTACTTTGTGAGAATGATATGACTTTTTGTAGAGTAGATTGTGCGTCACGAAAAGCTCCATCTGATATGAGTGCGATGACTTCTGCCCCACCTGCCTCGAGTGTATACCCTTCTTTCTTTGCAGTACTGCTGACCACATCAGCGAGAATTTTCTCTGTAGGTTTTTTGAAAGTAAAAGTCTGACATCGGGATACGATAGTCTCTGGTACTTTTGATAGCTCTGTTGTAGCGAGGATAAATACCACATATTCAGGTGGCTCCTCTATAGTCTTTAGCAGTGCATTCCATGCCTCTTTTGTCAGCATGTGCACCTCGTCGAGGATGTAGACTTTGTATTTATAATCAAATGGCATAGTACGCACACTCTCACGGATATCACGAGCGTCTTCTATCTTTCTGTTACTTGCTGCATCCATCTCGTAGATATCATTTACACTTGTACCTAGTTCGCGGGCGATGATACGTGCGATAGTAGTCTTGCCAGTACCACGTGGGCCGGATAGTAGATACGCATGAGCCACCTTCCCCGCTGCAAAGGCACCTCGGATAGCATTCACGATATGATCCTGACCTATCACCTCGTCAAAATTCTCGGGGCGGTACTTTGTATATAGAGCGATATTTGATTCTTCTTTTTTAGACATCCCGTTAGAGATAGGTAATGATTACATTACCGTATCGAGTTAACATATAGTAATAAATACGACTTACTTTAAATAATATCCCATAGATAGAAATAGAACAAACACATCTCTAACGGGAACATATTTAGAGTATACCAATTAACGTGTTTTTAAAAAAGCAGCCACTATTTTATCTACCTCCTCTGCACTATTCGAATCCATCAGTTGCATGCGGAGTTCTTTTGCTCCGGGGAATCCATTGCAGTATGCCTTGTAGTGCTTTTTCATTATCGAAAAGCTCTTTATATCACCGAGGAGTTCTTCGTATAGCTTTGTATGCTCTACTAGTACGCGCAGTCTCTCTGGTACTGGTATCTCTATTTTATTCTCAAGCCAGTATCTATCTTTATATGAAGGTACAAATCGAGAATAAATATTAACAAAAAATTGTTTTATTTTATTTGGACTTGAATATTTTTGAGAATTGATATTTTTTATATCTGCGAACATCCATGGGTTGCCGAATATTGCGCGACCGATCATCACACCGTCGCACCCTGTTTCAAGGGCGAGCTGTCTACCGTGTGCTACATTTCGTACGTCACCATTACCGATGATTTTTGTTTTTACACCCATTTTATTTCGTATCTCTACCACTTTTTTTACATAGGACCAGTTAGCAGGCACAGATGACAATTCCTTGCGTGTACGAGCATGCACGGTCAGTGTGGCTATATCTTGTGATAGTAGGAATGGTATCCACTCATCAATCTGCACTTGGTTGTACCCCACGCGAGTTTTCACTGACAATGGAATATCTTTCCCAGCATCCTTTATTCCATCTTTTGCGGCCTGAATAATCTGCGCAGAAATTTCTGGAGTTTTTATCATGGCAGCACCTGCACCTTGCTTTTCTATCGATCTATCTGGACATCCCATATTGATATCGATACCGTCATAACCCATCTCGGCTACAACCTTTGCAGCAATTCGCATCTGTTCTGGGTGACTAGAAAAAAGCTGGGCGACTATTGGTCGCTCACCTTCTGTATAGGCTAGATCGCGGATCAATTTTTCTCGAGCCACAGGATGAGCCAATCCGTCCGCAGATACGAACTCTGTCCATGTCACATCTGGCTTGCCGTACTTTGCTATAACACGACGAAAAGCTGGATCAGTGACATCTGCCATTGGAGCCAATACAAAGAATGGTTTATTTAATTTTTCCAAGAAGTTGTTCATTATCTTTTGAAGATTTTTTAAATTAATTCTTGAACGGGAACTTGCGCAGGCGCGACTGGTGCCGAGCAGAGCAGAAAAATTAGCAAATTTTTACGCGTGTCCCGAGAGAGAAGTTAATTTATAAAATCTTGATATGTGTGCTTTTTGAAAGAAGCTATTTTGAATTTTTATTGAAACTTATAAAAAACCTTATTATTAAATCTCATATCGATGTACAGGAGTGTATCATATTTTCCAGTTATTTCATCTTTGAATTCTTTTTGAGACATTGCAGTGACTATATCCTCTCCCACTTTTTTCATATCAGTGTCTTTTTTAAAAATAATACGCGGATTGGTAGCACCATCCTTATGTTTGAGATAAAGGGAGACAGTATCATCTTCCTCATAAACCAGATATGTGGGATCCAGATTTGCAGATTTTACATCTTCAACTAGTCGAACAAATGACCTAAATAAATCAGAATTTATCATCTGACTACCCAGCACAGACTTATTATCAGAAAGGGGTGCGTAGTATTTAAAATATAAATTTCCAGATACGTAAGGCGCTTTATCAAAGATATACCCTTCATCATTTACAAAATAACAATTCTCGCCTTGGTCCAATGCAGATTCGGGAACCTTTGCCCCGCACCACATATGGGAGCCTGATCTTTCTTTTATGATGACCTCTAGTGTATTTACATTCTTTACATTCAAAGACAATTTTTCAATACGAGTGAATCTAGATAGTAGCCCATCATAGATAGAGTCCTGAGGATAGATAAAAGAATTCTTTCTCTGAAAAATATAAAGATACTTTCCAGATATTTTATCATTCACAAAATTTCTCACTTCGTCCTCCCCTAAGATCTTCGTACCTATCACATCCACCTGGTTAATAGTCATCTTTCTGTATCCCGACAGAAAAGACAGGCCGACGATACTCAATATTAGCAACACAAAACACAAAATAGAAATGCGAATGTTTGCATTTCTTTTTGTGCGTTTTATTTCTAGTACACGCGGAGATGATAGTATGTCACGCGTCTTAGACATATTATTTTGAGATTAAAGTTTTTCCTCCAAGATATTTTTGCAGAGCTTCTGGAATTTTAATAGAACCATCTTCTTGTTGGTAGTTTTCAATTATAGCAATCAATGTTCTTCCGATGGCTACTACGGTAGCATCATTCATATGAACTGGCTCTATTTTCCCATCAGCACGACGAACTCTAGTATTTAGGCGTCGAGATTGGAATCCTCCAGTAAAGTCCGCACTATGAGTTTCGCGATACCTATTCTGCCCTGGCATCCATGTCTCTATATCCATCTGTCTTGTATCTGGGAATCCCATATCACCAGTACATACAGCGATAACTTGATATGGCAAATTTAAAGTCTGCAAAACATGTTCTTGTATTGATACTAAGAAATTTTGCTCTAGTGTTGAATTCTCAGGCAGAGAGAAAACCTCCATCTCCAATTTATCAAATTGATGTTGTCTTAAAATTCCATTTGTATCTTTTCCTGCTGTACCTGCCTCACGTCTAAATGCAGTAGAGTATCCAGCATAACGAATCGGCAAATCACTCTCTTCGAAAATCTGATTCATATGCATAGATCCGAGAGTATGCTCTGCACTACCTATGAGCATCAAATCATCATTGGGGAACATATAGTGATCCTCTGGAGTCATGTAGCGAGCCATCTTTACTTGGACAAGGGGCCTGACAAATACAGGAGGTATCACTGGCATAAATTCAGATACATTTAGAGATAATCCGGCCTTAGTAGCAATCTTCTGTAAAGTTTCTTTATTTGTCAAAAAATCTAAACACATCTGGATAAGAGCAAATTGCAACAAAACCAAATCCCCTTTCAAGTATGCAAAACGAGAAGAAGCTACTTCCCCAGCTGTCTCGGTATCTATAATGCCTAGATCCTTACCGAGTTCAAAATGCTCTTTTGGTGTAAATGGGAATTGTGGTACTTCCCCCCATGATCTTATCACCTGATTTCCAGACTCATCTGGACCCTCGGGAGTATCAACAGATGGGATGTTTGGAATTTTCAACATTAAAGACTGCCATTTAGACATGACATCTTTTAGTTCTTCATCTTTTTCATTCAAGTCATCCTTTACTATTTTCATCTCGCTGATCATCTGGTCGCGAATACTTGCATCACGTTCTATAGCTATGACTTTGCTCATTTTGTTCTGTTCACTTCTTAGACCTTCAACTACAGACATCAGGGCTAGACGTTTTTCGTCTATATCAATGAGTTCATTTATATCCACCTTGCTGTTCTTTTTTAGAATACCAGCGATGACCAAATCCTTATTCTCTTTTATGAATTTAATTTCTAACATATTCCCAGTATAGTAAAAAATGGTAGAATATACAAATGCAAGAAATTCTCAAATTAAAACCTGAGCAATTCCCCAAGGCACTCCTAGAAATCCCCCAGCCACCAAAAGAGCTATATATACGTGGAGTACTCCCAAAAGAAAATGAATATGTATTCCTAGCTGTTGTCGGCTCACGCAATCATACAAACTACGGTCGCGATATTTGTGAGAAATTAATCGCAGGCCTACGCGGATATCCTATCGTCATCGTATCAGGACTAGCTATGGGTATAGACACTATCGCACATCGCAGTGCTATGAAGGCCGGACTACTGACACTATCTATGCCGGGATCAGGTCTTGATCCAAAAGTTTTGTATCCGAAGAATAATATAAATCTTGCCGAGGAGATAGTGGACAATGGCGGATGCCTACTCGCAGAATTCCCACCGATGATGAAAGCAGAGCTGTATACATTCCCCCAGCGCAACAGATTGATGGCGGGAATTTCGAAAGCCACTCTCGTAATAGAGGCCGCAGAGAAATCCGGCACCCTGATCACGGCACGCATGGCACTAGACTACAATCGTGATGTCCTCGTCATACCCGGTTCAGTATTCTCAAATACATCTAGTGGTACCAATAGATTGATCCGCCAAGGTGCCACACCTATCACAAATAGCACCGAACTCCTCGAAGCATTAGGCTTTGAGGTAGACAAGAGTATGAGTGAAAAAGACAAATATGCAGACTGCGGAGAGGATGAGATGAAGATAATAAAACTCCTCGATGATCCGATGGAGCGCGATGATCTAGTCCGAGCATCCGGTATGAATATAGCCAGCGCCAATGCCCTACTTTCTATAATGGAAATAAAAGAATTGATATGTGAGGAACTGGGTGAGATAAGGAAGATATAAAATAAAACAAACCCATCCGAATAATCGAATGGGTTTGATAAATTTTTAAACAATAAATTTACTAATTTTTAAAAAAACTACGGTAAACAATGTAAGCCAAGGCTTGAGCCTCTGATACTTTTTGAAAAAGAATTATAGTCTCTTCTTCATCATCATTAAACCGAATAGCTGCTTTATTAGATTCTAGCGAATTAAATAAACTATCAGCTCTTGTTTTGCTGGGGTTACTACCCATTAGTTCGATTCTTAATTTATTAAGATCCGCAACTAGAAAACCTTTCTCAAATCCAAAGTAGGCAGCGAAGCAATTAACTTCTTCAACTTTAGAATCTAACAATGCTTGTTTAATTTTAATATCCATCTTTGTAAATTTTAATTTGTTAGCATTATATCACTTTTATACATAAAAGTCAATAGATAAATGACAAATTTTCAAAGGCTAGATTTGCAAAAAAATATTCTTTCGTGTAATACTAGACGAATATATGAAACTTTTAATCGTAGAGTCACCTTCAAAAGCAAAGACAATTGAAAAATATTTAGACGGCGCATATACAGTCCGTGCATCTGTCGGACATATTCGTGATCTTCCAAAATCAAACAAGCAGGCTATCGATATCGAGGCTGGATTTGTCCCCCACTATGAGATATCCAAGGGTAAAGAAAAAGTAGTACACGAACTCCAAGAGCTAGCCAAGAAAGCTACAGACATCACACTAGCGACTGACCCGGATCGCGAAGGAGAAGCCATCGCATGGCACATAGAAGAATTACTCAAAGCTGATAAAAAAATAAAGGCGCCGATCAATCGTGCGACTTTTCATGAGATCACAAAAGAAGCAGTAGAAGAGGCTCTCGCACATCCAAGACAAATAGATACAAATTTACGTCGGGCTCAAGAAGCTCGCCGAGTTCTAGACCGTCTCGTAGGATACGATCTATCAGGTGTGATCTGGAAGAAGGTCCGCTACGGTCTTTCTGCTGGTCGTGTACAATCCCCTGCACTGCGCATCATCATGGAGCGCGAGCGAGAGATCCGTGCATTCGTACCAGAAAAATATTGGACACTCGAAGGACTCTTTGAATCAAAGAAAAAAGTGCAGATGACGCTATCATGTGTCGACGAACCTCGCGATGAAAAAATCGTAGAGAACATCATGAATCTCGGTCAAAAAGAAAAATGGTATGTCACAGATCTAAAAGCGAGTGAACAGAAGCGCAGTGCTCGTGCACCATTCACTACATCCACACTCCAGCAGGTAGCATCTACTCGCCTTGGTTTTGCACCTTCACGTACTATGCAGGTAGCACAAAAGCTCTACGAGCAAGGTCACATCACATACATGCGTACAGATAGTACAAATGTATCCGCTGTAGCCCAAGCTCAAATACTGAAAGTCGTAGAGAAAAAGTATGGCAAGGAGTACGCAGAGGCTCACACATACAAGACAAAGTCCAAGAATGCTCAGGAAGCCCACGAAGCAATCCGTCCTACTCATGTCGAGAATATGAGTGAGGGATCAAATGAAGAACAAAAGAAATTGTACCGCCTCATCTGGGAGCGTGCTATTTCTTCACAGATGACTGATGCAAAACTCATGAAGACAAAGATAGTAGCGAATATCAAGAATGGAGAGATCCCAGACTTTACTGCAAATGGCTCACGCGTACTATTCCCTGGATGGCTCGCTTGTGATACAGATGCCCGTGGTGAAGACGTAGAACTACCCGAGGTTGAAGTAGGCGAAGAATTGAAACTCCTAGAACTTAAAAATACAGAAAAATTCACAGAGCCACCAAATAGGTACAGTGAAGCCGGACTCGTAAAGGAGCTAGAGGCTCGCGGTATCGGTCGTCCATCTACATATGCATCTATCATGCGCACACTCGAAGAGCGCGGATATGTGAACAAGGAAGGACGCACGCTATACCCTACAGATACTGGAGATGTAGTGTCTAGTTTTCTTGAAGCAAACTTTGCAGAATACATCAGCGATACATTCACAGCCGAGATGGAAGATGAGCTCGATGATATAGCCAATGGAGATCGCGAATATGTAAAGACTCTAAAAGACTTCTACACACCATTCCAAAAAGATGTAAAAGAAAAAGATAAACTAGCCAAGGCTACAAATATGGGCGAGGCTCCAGCGGAGATGAAGTGTCCAAAGTGTGAAGGGTCTATGATTGTAAAGCTCGCTCGCAATGGCAAGTTTTACTCTTGTGCAAATTACCCAGATTGTGATGGCGCACGAACACTCGAAGGCAATGAATTAGAAGGCCCAAAAGAAACTGGTGAACTATGTCCCCTCTGCGGAGAGAAGAAGGGCAAGAGTGGCGGTGGAAAGCTAGTAATCCGACAAGGAAAATTTGGAGCATTCATATCTTGTTCACGTTATCCAAAATGTAAATTCATAAAAGAAGACGAGGAAGAGAAGAAAAAGAAAATGTCCGGCGTAAAATGTCCTATGTGTAAAGATGGCGAGATGATGGAGCGCCGAGGACGATTTGGAATATGCTACTCTTGCTCGAATTATCCAACTTGCAAGAATGCGATAAAGACAAAACCTACTGGAAACATCTGCCCTATGTGCGACAGTCTGATGATGGAAGGTACAAAAACTATTCCAGAGAGATGTAGTAATAAAATGTGTAAGAATCACAACCCACACAAATTAGGAGACGAAATAAAATCAAATAAGAAATAAAAAAATTCCCGAAGATGTCTTCGGGAATTTTTTTATTTAATCTAGGCACGGGTTACCCGTGTCCAGGAAATTAGCAGACAAAGCTAGGGCATGATCTAAATTTTCCTTATCACTTGCCTTAAAAGGTTCTTTTTTAAAAAATGTAAAATCAGACAAATTATGTTTTTTTGATTTGAAATAAAAATCAATACATCCATCTCTGTTGAATATGATTTTCACAAAATTCAAATCTTTTTGTGCATAAAAATAGTGCATTGGCTGTTTGATTGAATCAAACATAATTTGTCGATCACCTACATGTATATTTTTATGCTTTAATGAATTTTTGATTCTACTACTCACGTAGTCTATAGAATGTAGAACTTGAAAGAAAAAATCATCATCGATTTTATCGTGTAGGCTTGCTACAGGGATAAAAGTCCAAGGTAATTTTGGATTTTTCATAAAATTGTATTTTTCTTTTTACACTACCATTTTGATATATTTCGGTCAATCAGCTATACTCTATATACCTGTCCCGTATTAAATTTTTGATTAATCTAATTTGAGAAGACATAAAAATACAGGACAATCGTCGTATAGGCAAGAATATTATAAGTAAAATTTTAGTATGGGATGACAACAGATATTAATGAAATCTATAAAATAGCTCCTAGGCTCAATGATGAAGATAAAGCATTAATACAAAAGGCTTATGATGTGGCACACAAAGCTCATGCCGGCCAAATGCGCAAAAGCGGTGAACCCTATTTTATTCACGTATTTGCTACAGCAAAAAATCTAGCCTCCTTTGGTATGGACGCCAAGACTATCGCTGCTGGATTCCTACACGATACACTAGAAGATACAGACCTTCCAGAAGAAGAACTAATAGCCGAATTCGGCGAAGAAATAGTAAAACTAGTAAATGGTGTGACAAAGCTCGGTAAAGTAAAGTACCAAGGTCATGCACGACACGTAGAATCACTCCGTAAATTCTTTATGGCCATGGCAGATGACCTGCGAATACTGATTATTAAACTAGCAGACAGACTACACAATGTGCAGACGCTAGAGCACGTACGCGAAGACAAGAGGAAGAGAATTGCATTAGAGACTATCGAGATACACGCACGTCTCGCTGACCGCATAGGTATGAACAGCCTAAAAGGTAATCTTGAAGATGCTGCTTTCCCCTACGCCTATCCAAAAGAGTATGCTGAGCTTCAAAAAATATTGGCAAATGTAAAATCAGACAATACAAAAGATTTAGAAATGGTCACAGAAGAACTCACAAAAGAATTAATCAACCAAAAAATAAACATTGTAGAGATTTCTCGTCGCTCAAAATATAAATATAGTCTTTGGAACAAACTCGTAAAGTACAATATGGACATTGAGAAGATATACGATGTGGTCGCGCTCCGAGTGATTGTGAACAACATCGAGGATTGCTATAGAACTCTCGGTATTGTACATAGCATATGGAAGCCTCTACCAGGAAGAATCAAAGATTATATCTCCACACCAAAGCCAAATGGATACAGATCTCTACACACTACGATATTCACTGGTACTGGTGGAGTGATAGAAGTACAGATACGTACACCCGAGATGCACGCCGAGGCTGTATACGGCATCGCTGCACACTTTATATACAAAGAAACTGGTGGCAAAAACTTTACTATCAAAGGTAGCAAAGATAGAAAATTTGAATGGCTATCTCAACTCCAAGAATTACACAAGACAGTAGATGACCCAGAGAAATTCCTCCAGCATCTACAGATGGATTTATTCCAGGATCGAATATTCGTATTTACCCCAAAGGGAGATGTAGTAGACCTACCAAAGGGGTCAACGATTATAGATTTTGCTTATGCCATACACTCTGACATTGGGGATCACACCCAAAGTGCATTGATAAACAATAAAAATGCGAGTCTTGGAACTGTACTTTCAAACCGTGACATCATAGAGATTATTGTGAATCCAAATACAAACCCATCCTCAAAATGGCTAGAGTATGCCAAGACAAGTATTGCGAGAAAACACATAAATGCACACTTGAAAGAGAATAGCCTCCTCTCAAAATTCAGATCATTCGCAAAATTCTAAAAATAAAAAATGTACCAGTTAGACTGGTACATTTTTTATTTATAGTGAGAAATTTTTTATGTTATACAATTCTTCTTCTACTTTTTGTTTCTCTTGATCATCTCTGTCGTCTAACATCTCTATCTCCTCTGCTACGATATCATTCACCTCTAGACTCGCACCGATAGGTACCATAGCTTCGAGACCACCCACAGAAGCGATATGCCTATCTAGCATTTCAGTGGGCTTCTTGCCTTTTGATTCGACAGATTTCATAACTTCTAAGATATTGCGTAGGTCTTCATTTGTAAAGAAATCAATAGTGATCTGTCCCCCATTCTGACCTTTTTCTACGTGAACTCTTGTGCCTAGTGCCTCAGCTAGATGTTCTTCCATCTCTAATAGCTCCGGGTCTAGTATATATTCTTTGTTTCGTACACGATCCACTGCGATACGACGAGCGTACTTTTCTGCGTCACGTACATTCATCTTTTTAAATAATATTTCTTTGAACAATACCATCTGCTCCTCTGGCTTATCTGCGAGCATCATAATAGGGCGAGTATGACCCTCTGTGATTTTGCGAGCAGAGAGTGCGTCGAGTACTTCTTGAGGCAATGACAATAGACGAAGAGTATTGGATACATACTCACGACTCTTTCCTACCTTGGTACCCACCTGACCATGAGTGAATTTAAATTCTTCTACAAGTCGGAAGAATGCGCGAGCGCGCTCTACAGCATTCAGATCTTCACGCTGAAGATTCTCTATGATAGCCAATTCGAGCTTTGCCATATTGTCATCACCCACACGGATGACTACTGGTACTTGAGGAAGCCCTGCGAGCTTTGATGCTCGTAGGCGGCGTTCACCAGCGATGAGCTCGTATTCTACTGCGATACCACCATCTTCTTTTATAACCTCCACGCGAGATACAGTCAGTGGCTGGAGTATGCCGTACTGACGGATAGAGTCAGATAGATCTTTTAACCGGGCCTCTTCGAATTCTCGACGTGGCTGAAAAGGGTTGGGCTTGATCTTATCGACATCCACCCAAAATATTGAATTGCTGTATAGTTGTGACATGCGTGTATTTTAGCATAATTTGAAAAGTAATTAAAATATTGAAAAATTAATAGAAATCATGTATAGTAACAATTATATGTAGTTTATACATATCTGCGTCGGTGGTGGAGTGGTCTATCACAACAGACTGTAAATCTGTCGGCTTCGGCCTTCGTTGGTTCGAATCCAACCCGGCGCACAAAAAATCCCACAAGCTACTGCTTGTGGGATTTTTCTTTTTAAGAGATTTCACCTTATTTACCAAGGTGACCTCTTTTTTGGTTTACATTCACACGGTTAAATTTTAGTTTTTTTACTCTGAGCTTCTTTTTGAGAATCTTCCCCATCTAAATGCTTAGATGTCGCAACTTGAACATGGATCTTATTTTTAATTCTTTTTTCTGTTTTGACCCCAGCCCTTTTTCTAATATTATTTTGATGATTAAAATTCGATCCAGAATTTTTTCTCCTTCTTTTTTTTCTTGTGTGTCCCATAAAAGTATTAATTTGTTTTATTTTCAGATTATCATCTTTTTAATATTTGTCAAAGAAAAACAACGACAGTGTCGTTGTTTTTCTTTGACATTATTTTGCTGTATAAGGACTTGGTTTTGATACTTTTAGATTAGACTTAATCTTTTTCTTTTTCATATCAATTACAAGTTCACCATCTTTCATAGTCACGAATACTGCCTCACCTTTTCCTACACCCTTTTCGATTATAAATGTAGCTACATGATTTAGAATTTTGTTCTGTATCAATCGAGCCAGTGGTCGAGCACCATAATGAGGATCGTACCCTTCTTTTGCGAGATAGTCCATAGCTTCATCAGATATATCCAATTCAATACCTTTTGACAATAATCTATTTCGAACAACATCCATCTTGATAGATACAATATTGCGTATTACCTCAGGGGACAAAACATCAAATACGATAACATCGTCTAGGCGGTTTAAGAATTCTGGGCGGAAATGGTCTTTGAGACTTGCTAGGACTTTGTCTTTTGTATTTTGATAATCTTCTTTGATTGTATTTGTATTGAATCCGATACTCTCCATCTTTTCAATCAAATGTGAACCGATATTTGAGGTCATTATTATGATTGAATTTTTAAAGTTTACAGTACGCCCTTTTGAATCTGTGAGCTTGCCCTCGTCGAGCACCTGGAGGAGTATATTGAAAACTTCTGGATGAGCCTTTTCTATCTCATCAAACAATATGACTGAATACGGTCGGTGGCGAATCTGCTCTGTGAGCTGTCCTGATTCATCATATCCTACGTATCCTGGCGGTGAGCCGACTAACTTTGACACACTATGACGCTCCATGTATTCAGACATATCAACTCTGATCAATGACTTCTCATCATCAAACATGAATTGCGCCAGTGCTTTTGTCAGTTCGGTCTTTCCTACACCAGTAGGTCCTAGGAATATAAATGAACCGATTGGCTTGTTTGGATCTGATATGCCAGCACGTGAACGGCGGACAACATCAGAAATCTTTTTGATTGCTTCATCCTGCCCTACGACACGCTTTCGCAATTCATCCTCCATATGCGACAGCTTGCTACGCTCTTCTTCTAGCATTCTAGATAGTGGTACACCAGTCCACCTAGCGACAACCTCAGCGATATCTTCTGTCGTGATTTCTTCTTTCAAAATCCTGCGAGATTTTTGCAATTTTTTAAGTTTTGCCAATTTTAAATCTAAATCTTTCTGGAAATCGGGGATCTGCCCATAGCGAATCTCTGCCACACGAGCCAGGTCTCCACGCATCTCTGCATTGTCTGCCTCAAAACGAAGAGTTTCTAATTCTTTTTTAATCGCACGAATTTCTACTACAGTATCTTTTTCATTCTTCCACTTCAGTTCAAGTTCTTTTGTCTTTTCTTTCAAGTTTGCTACTTCAGAATCGATCTCTTTTATTCGAGCTTTTGTATCTTTATTTTCTTTTCCCGAGCGAGATTCCATACTTAGTTCATTAGATAGAGCCTCCTTTTCTATTTCAAAACGCATGATTTTCCTATGCGCCTCTTCGAGGGCAGCTGGCTTGTTCTCAAGTGAAATCTTGAGCGCAGAAGAAGCTTCATCGATCAGATCAACGGCTTTGTCAGGTAGATATCTACCTGTTATATATCTGGTCGACAAATTTACCGCTGCGATTATAGCATCATCGGTAATTCTAACCCCATGAAATAATTCATATTTCTCTTTGAGCCCTCGCAGTATCGCGATGGCATCATCAGTAGATGGCTCATCGATAAATATAGGCTGAAATCTACGTGCGAGTGCAGGATCCTTCTCTATGTGTTTTTGATATTCTTTTAATGTTGTGGCGCCTACAGCACGTAGCTCCCCTCGAGCAAGTGCTGGCTTTAGCATATTCGAAGCATCTAGTGACCCCTCAGAGCTACCCGCCCCTACGATAGTATGTATCTCATCGATGAATAGGATAACCTTGCCATCTGTCTTTTCAATCTCTTTCATGATACCGCGTAGACGCTCTTCTAATTCACCGCGATATTTTGTACCAGCAAGCAACAATCCAAGATCAATAGATACAACTTCTTTATCACGAAGACTCTCTGGCACATCCCCTTTTGCTATTCTCAAGGCCAATGCTTCAGCAACGGCAGTCTTGCCTGTGCCGGCCTCACCTATGAGTATCGGATTATTTTTTGTACGACGAGACAGTATCTGCATGAGGCGCATAATCTCTGTATCTCGGCCGATAACTGGGTCGAGCTTATCTTCTCGTGCGAGCTTTGTCAGGCTACGAGTAAATTTAGTTAAAAGTTTTGGCTTTTTCGAGCTACCAGTATCTGTGATATTTTCTTTACGAAACATCTCTACAATATTTACAATCTTTTCTCTTTCGATTTTAAATCTTCCGAGCATCTCACGGGCTTCACCTGGAGTCTCCAATAGTGAGATAAATAAATGCTCAGTAGATACAAATTCGTCTTTGAGTGTGACCGCGACTTTACTAGAATTTTCAATTGCGGCAGCCAAATCTGGAGTCAGATATATCTGATAAGAAGGAGAAACTGTATTGCGAGCCTCTGGATTTTCAATCACTTCTGCTACGGTGTCTACCAGTAGCATAGTATCTACATCCATCTTTTCTAAGATAGAGATAATCAGTGAATCCTCTTGCACTAGCAATGCAGTTAGCAGATGCAGACCATTTACATGATTCTGCCCACGCTCAATAGCCAGCTCGTGAGCCTTGCGAATTGCCTCTTTTGCTTTTGTTGTAAAATGATTGAATGGTGGCATTGATTTTGCGGAATCACATCGCGTACGCCCTTTTGACGCGATGCTCCCGATTCTTAATTTTGTAATTTTAAATTTTTAAACAAAAACAATATACATATTTATTGCTTAGGAGCAGTATTTAAATCTACTGGTGTATCTGTCTCTTTTGGATCGGCAGGTTTTACTTCGTCTGTGATTTTTGATTTTGATTGAATTTGTAAAATCACAAAACCATTTCCATAACTTTTTAAAATCTTTGCTTCGAATAAATCTGAGCCTAGCATTACTTTGTATGAATCTTCTTTTCCTGTGAGATTATTCATCTCGATCAAAATTAATCCAGAATCAGAGATTACTACACCTTGGCCCAATGGTCTGATGGGGTCTATCGCTACGATATCTTTATCTTCCTCACTAGGTGTGACAACTACATAATTTTTATCATATACAGACACCAGCACAGCATTATCAGAAAGACTGATTCCTTGCTTCTTTTCTTCAGATGGAACCTGAACGGTGGTCACCTTTTCTATCGTTCTCTGAATTACGTTATTAATAGTCTGAGTGGCGCTCTTTGGCATCTGATTCATCAGAGTCACAGTTACTATACCAGTAGCGATTGATACAACAAACGTTATTAATAAGGTCAATAATATAAGTTGGGTTTTGTTTAATTCTTTGATATCCATCCCGTTAGAGATAGGTAATGTTTACATTACCGTATCTTGTTAATATATAGTAAAAATACGACTTTCTTTTTTTATAAACCACCCCGAATTAGAAAGATAACAAGCGCATCTCTAACGGGATCCATTAGTTCAGTATAGCATAGCAGTCAAGCTTATTTCCACTTTTTATATTTATTTAAAATCTTTTCAAGAGATGAAATTAGATAGTCTAAGTCTGACTTTTTTGTGTCTCTACCGAGAGTAATACGTATAGAGTCATTATAATTTTCACGGAGCGCACGGATCACATGAGAACCCTCGTCGCTATCTGCAGAGCAAGCAGATCGCTCGGATACGGCCATACCCCGCGCGTCGAGCTCTATCACTAGTAGTTCACTTGAAATACCCTCTACTGTGATATTTATATTATTCGGCAAACGATTTTCAATATCACCATTTAAAAATATTTTATACCCGACTTTTTCTCCGAGGTTCAATAATTTTGAGATAGTATAATCACGCAGAGATGTAATTCTAACTATTTCTTTATTTTTAATTTTATTTGTGACGCGCAGGGCCTCTGCCAATCCGGCAATAGCTGGTACATTCTCTGTGCCAGAACGCAACCCACCCTCTTGTCCACCACCAGCATACAATGGAGACAATTCTATTCCTCTTTTTTTATATAGAACACCTACACCTTTTGGTCCATAAATCTTTGTACTATTAAAAGACATCATATCTACACCTAGCCTGTCTACATTTTCAGTATCTAGATAATTCATCACCTGGGCAGCATCTGTATGGAACAAAGGAAATTCGTGCGTATTTCCGGAATGCTTTTTATAATGCCTAATCTCTTTTGCAATATCACGAATTGGTTGGATTGTTCCAATTTCATTGTTTGCATACATCACAGATACGAGGACGGTATTCTCCTTTATCGCATCACGAATTTTTCTTGGGTCTACTATTCCATTTTCTTCGACGCTCACATACGTGACTTCTGCTTCGCCATGATTCTCGAGCATCTTGCAATTCTCAAGGACCGCAGAGTGCTCGATATTTGTAGTGACGATGTGAGGTATCAAGCTTTTTGTTGATAGCTTTTTGCTATTTGCACATACTACTCCCAAAATAGCCAAGGCATCAGATTCAGTACCAGAACCTGTAAAAAATATTTCATCCGGCAGAGCATTTATAGAGCTAGCGATTGATTTACGAGATTCTTCCACGATATTTCGAGCAAAAACACCCCCACTATATATAGCACTAGGATTAAGCTCGACTTTGCGAGCTTGTTCAGATACAACTTTTGCTACCCTTTTATCAATAGGGGTCATAGATGCATAATCTAAATAGATTTTCCTCTTTTGAAACATTATGTACCTACTATATCACGAAACCCCTCCTCAGTCCTCCTTACAGGAGCTATACACCTTTCGCATCTGAATACAGAATGCTCAAGGTCTTGCGCTTGGGTCCCTATTGTCCCAAGCTCACCCCTTGGCAGGAGGAGGAAGTTCTCATTGTAAAAAATGATTATTTGTTGTATACTACTCACTATCTATGAGTATCACTATCCTTACATATATACTTGGATTTTTTATTGCCATTCTTCTTGGATGGATAACTTATCTACATATACGTATGAAGCGTCTTTTTATGGGCACAAAAGCAAAAGACCTCGAGGATGTGATGTACACCCTAGGTAAGCACACAGAACAACTAGAAATAACACAGAGAGAGATCAATCGTCACCTAGAGCATCTAGACAACAAAATGAAAAAGACTATCCGAGGTGTGGAGACTATCCGATTCAATCCATTCCCTGACCATGGCAGCAATCAATCATTTGCTATTTCATTTATAAATGATGAAGGAGATGGAGTAGTTATGTCTAGTCTATACGCTCGTGATCGAATGAGTATATTTGCAAAACCAATAAAAGGAGGCAAATCAGACTATGAACTTTCTGAAGAAGAGAAAGACGTTTTAAATAAAACAAAATAAACAATATGTCAGAAAACAAAACACAAACAAATAGACCACCGGTAGTTGTGGTGATGGGACACGTCGACCACGGAAAGTCGACGCTTCTTGACTATATCCGCAAGTCAAACATAGTAGACGGAGAAGCAGGAGGAATCACTCAGCATATTTCTGCGTATGAGGTAACACACAAAGACGAGGGAGGTGCAGATCAAAAGATTACATTCCTAGATACCCCAGGTCACGAGGCTTTTTCTAAAATGCGTGCACGAGGAGCATCTGCTGCTGATATCGCGATTCTAGTAGTATCGGCTGAAGACTCAGTCAAAGCTCAGACTCTAGAGGCTTACAATACAATCATCGACAGCAAAGTACCCTACATCGTAGCTATCAACAAGATAGACAAACCCAATGCGAACATCGAAAAGACAAAGATGGACCTAGTAGAAAAAGGTATATACCTAGAAGGTATGGGTGGAGATATACCGTTTGTTCCAATCTCTGCAAAATCAGGAGCAGGCATACCAGAACTACTAGATATGATCCTACTCGTCGCAGATATGAACTTATACACAGGAGATAAAAAGTTGGGTGCATCTGGTGTCATCATCGAGGCAAACCGTGATCCAAAACGTGGAATCACAGCTACCTGTCTAATCAAGAATGGAACTGTTAAAAACGGCATGTTCGTAGTAGCCGGCAATGCGATAGTAGCTACACGTATCATGGAAAATTTTCTAGGTAAACCTATAAAAGAAGCCACATTCTCATCCCCTATCCGCCTTGTAGGTTTTGATATCATGCCCGAGGTAGGTAGTACTTTTGATACTTTTGAAAGTAAAAAAGAAGCAGAAAAATTCCAAGTTGAAATGCGTGAACTGGTAAACAAAAAAGCAAATACAAAAACAGAAAGATTTGAAGGTAAAGTAATTCCTATTATAGTCAAGACAGATGTAGCAGGCACAGCAGAAGCTCTAGAAAAGGAAATGTCTAAACTAAACACAGCAGATATATCTTTCAAGATTATTTCTTGCGGAGTAGGTGCCATATCTGAGACTGATCTGAAGATGGCAAGCTCTGACAAAGAGAGTGTCGTCGTAGGATTCACAGTCAAGATGGATAGAGGTGCTGCAGATCTGAACGAGACATTGAAGGTAAATGTGCAGAGTTTCGACATTATCTATAAACTCACAGACTGGCTAAAGGAGCTCGTAGAAGAGCGCCGCCCAAGATCAGAGACCCAAGAAGTCACAGGTGCGGTAAAGATATTGAAGACTTTTAGTGCTACAAAGGACAAGCAAGTAATCGGTGGAAAAGTCACAGAAGGCCGTATCACCCTAGGTGGTATCGTGCGTATCATACGTCGTGAAAATGAGATCGGCCGTGGCAAGATAGTAGAGCTACAAGCTGGTAAAATAAAATCCAAGGAAGTTCTAGAAGGTAATGAATGTGGAATGCAAGTTGAATCTAAAATAGAGATATCTGGAGGAGATGTACTAGAAGCATTCACAACAGTTATTAAGTAATTTTTAATGATAAATTTTAAATTTTATAAATAATCATTAAATGTTTCAATTTTTAAAAATTAAAAAATTAAAAATTCAAAAATTTTAACCTTATGGCAAATCACAGAGACGAAAAAATAACATCAAGAATACGAGAACTGGCAGCTACCTTTATTGAGAAAGAAGGTGGTATTTCTTCATTAATCACTGTCACTGGAGTAGAGATGACTCCAGACGGCAGGAATGCAAAGATATTAATAACCGCACTTCCAGCAGACAAAGAGCAAGCTGCATATGGATTCGTGAAGAGAAATCTTGGTGAAATGCGTACATTTATCATGAAGCAACTCAAGATTCACCCTATTCCATATCTTGATGTAGCAATCGACCTCGGAGAAAAGAATCGCCAAAAAATTGACGAATTACTCAAAAACGGTTAGTATGTAAAGGCACAATGATGTAATGAAGGCCTAGTGGCCAAGTGGTAAGGCAAAGATCTGCAAAATCTTTATACGGCGGTTCGATTCCGCCCTAGGCCTCAGGGTGCATTAGGTATTGAAAAGTAAATATGCCGGGGTGGCGAAATTGGTAGACGCACTTGCCTTAGGAGCAAGCGAGGTTACACTCATGGAAGTTCAAGTCTTCTCCCCGGCACAATAAAAAAGACCCTTTAGTGGGTCTTTTTTATTGTGCACACGATTTATTCGTGTGACACAAAAATACTTTTTTGTGTGGGGAGAAGCTTGAAAGACGGAGGCTGTCGAGCCGAGTCGGGGTCGCGCAAATTTTCACCATAAAATTATGTGTGACCAAGTCTTCTAATTTAAATAAAAAAGACCCCAGTTTCTCAACTGAGGTCTTTTTTCATTTAGTTTACTGCTACTATCGTAGCAAGGTAACTTCTTTACCGATAACTCTTACTGCAACAATGGTGCTATCGTTGATGATACTACTTGCAGTAGCACTATCAACCTCCAAATTGTATGCAAGTCCATCCTTGGAATTAATTTTTAAAGACAAATTCCATGAATTTAAGGGTATCGCATAGGATACACTCATAGGTATCCCAATAATTTCAATAGGTGTACCTTGCAATTCGCCATCCTCCCCAATGGAAAACCCAGGGTCGATGTCTTTTTGTGGCTCCAAAGATATGGAATCTTTTTTAGCTTTCTCGGCAGCCTCCCACTCCTTGAGTTTTTTACCAGACATACTCTCACCACCACAACTCATCATTACGGCCATCATCCCGACAGCGGCAATGTAAAAGATTAACTTCTTCATGCTTTTTATAAATAATTTGTGTATATTATACACCTAAAATGCATTTTTGTCAATATATCTATTCAACCTTTATTTATCAATAAATCCCCTCTTTTTCTTGCATTTTACCCCCAAATAAGGTAGTATATACATATGACGATTATTGCTAACCTATTACCGTATATACAGATTATCTTGTCTGTTATTTTGGTTGTTGCTATATTACTCCAGCAATCCGACAGTGGTGCCGGTGGTGCTTTTGGAGGCGGAGACAGTGGTGCTCTATTCCACACACGCCGCGGATTCGAAAAGATCCTATTTATAACTACAATTATAATCAGCATACTTTTTGCTGCTTCAGCTTTTATTGCGATACTCGTTAAGTAAATCGTTTACTTAATTATTAAACTCACATAGCGGGGATACCCCTCTCTATTCTATTTTACAATGCAATCATTTTTTTCATTTATAAAAGATTTCAAATTACCAAACAAAACAGAAATTAAAAATTCTTTTAACAGACTGACTCCAAAGCAACTGGCTTTATTCTTTTTATCCTGCGTAGTGGCTCTGTCTATGTTCACGACTATTCTAGCAAAGGTAAACAATTACTACATGGTATCCATCCCAAAAACTGGTGGTAGCATGTCCGAAGGTATAATAGGAATACCTACATTCGTGAATCCAGTACTGGCAGTATCTAGTGCAGACAAGGACATGACTACACTAGTATATTCAGGACTTATGAGAAAGATGCCCGATGGATCTATCATTCCTGACCTTGCAAAATCATACGAAGTTTCGAACAACGGATTAACATATACTTTTACACTAAAAGACAACCTATCATTCCACGACAAGGAACCTCTATCTGCAGATGATATTATATTCACAATAGAGAAGATTAAGGATCCATTGATAAAGAGCCCACGAAAAGCACAGTGGGATAGTATAGAAGTATCAAAAATAGACGAAAAGACCGTGGCTTTTTATCTAAAACAGCCATACGCATCATTCCTAGGGAACAATGCGACTTTGGGAATACTGCCGAATCATATATGGAAAAATATTGGATCTTCCGAGTTCCCTCTTTCGGGATTCAATATCAAAGCTATAGGTACAGGTCCATACATGATCGATAGTATTTCAAAAAGCAAAGACGGGACTCCCGAGACATACTCACTTTCTCGATTTAAAAAATTTGCATTAGGTGCTCCGAATATAAAAACAGTAGATATAACCTCATACTCAAATGAAAAAGATTTAGTTGATGCATTATTAGGTGGTGACATAGACCAAGCTGGAGGAATAAGCCCTGAAAATACAGACAAGGTGATTAAGAATGGATACACAGTTCACACATCCACCCTACCTCGTATGTTTGGATTATTCTTTAATCAAAACAAGAACAATATTTTCTCGGATAAGGCGGTAATCAATGCAATGGAAAAAGCCCTAGACAAGCAATCCATTGTAGACACAGTGCTATATGGTCACGGCACTACGATAGATAACCCTATCCCAGCAACAATATTGTCAAAAGAAATAATAAGTGAATCTTATTCAATTGATGAGGCTAACAAGATTCTAGACAATGCTGGTTGGATAAAAGGTGAAGACGGATACCGCACAAAAGGTGGAACCACAAGGACGGTAACTACTACATCAAAGGTCAAAGGTAAAACTGTAAAGAAAACCAGCACAGTTTCCACTGGACCCAAGATTGCGCTGTCTTTCTCAATAACAACTGGAGACGATACAGAGCTAGATCGTGCTGCAAGCATAATAGCAAGCCAGCTAAAAGAGATCGGGGTGCGAGTTGAGATAAAGAATTATGACATGGGGGCATTAAACAATCTGATCCGTTCCAGGGATTATGATAGTCTATTTTTTGGTCAGATTGTAAACAATGACTCAGATCTTTATGCCTTCTGGCATTCATCACAGAGGACAGACCCCGGACTGAATATTGCCATGTACTCAAATTCTACAGTTGACGCAATACTCGAAAAATCAAGTAAAACATTACAAGAAGAAGAAAAAGAAAATCTTTATAAAATTTTTATAAAAGAATTCAAAAAAGACAAACCAGCATTATTTATATATTCACCACAGTATATATACGCAACGAAAAATGACGTAACCAATGTAGTACTACCAGCACTCAATGCATCGTCTAATCGTTTTGTATCTATATACACATGGTACGCAGAAACAGACCGTGTATGGAGAATATTTGCTAAAGAAAATAATTAACAATTTAAAAAGTATCCGCCAATGGCGCGATAAACAACAATTATGAATGAAATAAAAAAACCGACAAGAAATGAAGAGAGGAAAACTGTTGGAGGCGGTCGTCCGATGCGGACACCACAAATACGTGTAGCACAAAAATCAAGCACTCCTCAACCAACAAAACCAACACAGAATACAAATCAAAACAATAAAAACAGAGGACCCCAGCAGAGAAACAATCAAAACCCAAAAAAGATAAACCGTGGAAGTTATCAATATGGGAGCAAAAATGGTGGTCGTCGCCCCCATGCTACACCTGGTGCGCACGCACCAAGACCTAGCACAAAAAAGCAGTCGACAATACCAGCCCCAGCAGAAGGAGTTGTGCGTATTATTCCACTTGGTGGAGTAGAAGAGATCGGCAAGAATATGACAGCCATCGAAATCGGTAATGATATAATCGTCATCGATGCTGGGATGCAATTTAAGACTGAAGATACGCCAGGTATCGACTATATAATCCCAAACACTACATATCTAGAAGAGCGCAAGGATAAAATCCGAGCTATGTTTGTGACCCACGGCCACCTAGACCACATAGGAGGTATCCCCCTCGTTATGAGCCGTATCGGGAATCCCCCATTATATTCTAGAAATCTATCTATCTTATTGATGAAAAAGAGACAAGAAGAATTTCCTCATCTACCCGCATTAAAAGCTGAGATAGTAGAAAAGGATTCTGTGGTCACAGTAGGAAATATTCGCGTCAGATTCTTTGGTGTAACACACACAGTACCTGACTCTATGGGTATCATAGTAGAGACACCATATGGCTCAATAGTAACACCAGGAGACTACAAGTTAGACCAGATAGATGGAGTAGTATCAGATGAAGAAGAAAAAGAGTATGCATTTTTTGATAAAGAAAATGTACTATGTCTCCTTACTGACTCTACAAATATCGAAAATGAAGGATTCTCACTACCTGAATCTCGAGTGAATGAAGGCCTAGGGAATCTCCTTACAAAATGCAACGGTCGTATAATTATCGCGGCTTTTGCTTCACATATAACCCGCCTAGTAAAGATTGTAGAAAAAGCAGAGTCACTAGGTAAAAAGGTAGTACTCGAAGGTAGGTCACTGAAGACAAATATGGAAGTATGTGAACAAGCAGGATTATTCACTCCGCAAAAAGGCACGATCATCCCCGTTGAAGATATCGGCAACTACCCTCCGAACAAGATAGTAGTATTGATGACTGGTGCCCAAGGTGAAGAATTTGCCGCACTGAATCGTGCCGCAAATAAGACTCACAAGAAATTCACAATTACAAAAGGAGACACTATTATCTTGTCTGCTTCTATTGTGCCAGGAAACGAAATATCTGTTCAAAAACTAAAAGACAATCTAGCTCGTCACGGAGTAAAGATCATCAGTTACCGTACATCTGAGGAGACTATCCATGCTACAGGTCACGGAAACCAAGAGGATGTAAAATGGCTACACCGCAAGACTCACCCAAAATTCTTTATCCCAATACACGGATGGCACTCTATGCTTGTAAAACACAAGGAGATAGCTATGGAACTAGGAATGTCCGAAGACAACGTTATTGTTCCTGATAATGGATCTCTAATTGAAATCACTGACAACGGAACAAAGATTGGTGTTAGAAAAGAAAAAGCACCAGCGTCCCCTATGATGGTTGATGGATTCTCTGTCGGTGACGAACAAGAGGTAGTTATTCGTGATCGTGTCATGCTTGCACAAGATGGTATGTTTGTTCTTATTGCTACCATAGATTCTGTAAGCGGTAAACTAAGGAAATCTCCAGATATAATCTCTCGTGGATTTATCTATCTAAAAGAAAACCAGGACCTACTACACCAAGTAAGATTGATAATCAAAAAGACAATCGAGGAAGGGACTCGTGATACCCACCCAGCAAATTTTGATTTAATCAAAACAACACTAGGTGACAATATATCTAAATTCCTATTCCAAAATACAGCAAAGCGACCATTGGTGATACCGGTACTATTATCTGTATAAAATGACGATCCAAAAGATACACAAAACATATATCCTGTCTTTCCTATTTGCTCTACATGTGGCCATCGCTGCATATATAAATTCGAGCTTCCTTACACAGATAGTATCTGAGAAATATGTAGGGCTGATATTCTCTATAGGGTCTATCATCTCACTTGTTTTCCTGTCCCAGAGTTCATCTATATTGAAAAGTTTTGGGAACAGAAAACTTGCATTATCTTTTATTTCGATGAATATATTGGGGGTACTGGGGATGATTTTATCGAACCATCCGATACTCACCGGTATATCTTTTGTTGTTTTTAATGTTACAAATATATTATTCTTTTTCTGTATTGATATATTTGTAGAACATTTTAGCGAAAGGAGCACGATAGGAAAAGCTCGAGGAGTGTACCTGACTGTGTACAATATAGGATGGATGACTTCCCCATTTATTACAGGATTTCTAACTACATTAGGATATGGATACACTCCTGTATATATGATGTCATTGTTAATTGCATTAATAGTGATGATCGGATTTATATTCTGGATACCGTCATTCACAGATGCATCGTATGCCAAGGTACCATTTACCCAAGCTTACAAATTCCTCCGGGAAAAGCATCACCTTGGAGCTATCAATATAATCAATTTTATATTGCAATTCTTCTATGTGTGGATGGTCATATATACACCTATATACTTGATAGAACATATTGGTTTTACATGGAAGAGTCTATCTGTGATATTCACAGTCATGCTCATACCATTTGTAGTCATGCCTATCAGTATCAGTAGAGCGATAACACGATTTAATTTACACAAGACAAAGCTGATAATAATAGGGACATTGATTATGAGTTCTGCTACTGTACTCATTGCTTTTAATCATACGAATAGCATAGTATTGTGGGCAGTGCTCCTATGTATGACTCGCATTGGTGCATCGACAGTAGAAGCAGTATCAGAGATATACTTCTTTACTCACGTAAAAGAAGAAGACGCTCACCTACTATCACTATTCCGAGATATGGCCCCACTATCCTACCTAGTAGCACCATTATTAGGAACTGCGGTACTGTCACTACTACCGTTTAATTATTTATTCATAGCATTAGGTATAATAGTACTATCTATACTATACTATGTACCTAGACTAAAACATTCATCAGATGAACTTCACTTATCCAATTAGAATAAACAGATACCTAGCGCTCAATAACTACGCCACTCGAAAAGGCGCAGATGTACTTGTCGAAAAAGGACACGTATTGATAAATGGCAAGAAAGCTATACTAGGAGACCTAGTGTATGAGAATGACGAGGTGGAGGTACGAGAGAGCGCAGTAAAACGTGATTATGTATATTATGCATATAACAAAGCTCGAGGAGTATCTACTAATCCAGAAAAAGGATGCAAGGATATCCTAAAAATTACAAAATTTAATGAAAAAGTATTCCCTGTCGGACGCCTAGACAAAGATTCTCACGGATTGATTATCATGACAAATGATGGACGTATAACAGACAGACTGCTCTCCCCTAAATACATCCACGAAAAAGAATATGTAGTAAAACTCAAATTAGATTTCTCTGATATATTCCTAGACATGATGGGGACAGGAATAAGAATCGATGGTTTTACCACAAAGAAATGTAAGATATGGCGCGCCACAAAGGCTGGTAAGCCAAGTACTGACACATTCAAGATAATCCTCACAGAAGGCAAGAAACGTCAGATTAGACGCATGTGTGAGGCCCTACACCATGATGTCCTAGACCTATTCCGTACACGTATTATGAATATCCAGATCGGAAAGATCGCAGATAGTGATTACAGAAAGATAGAGGGTCAGGAGCTTAAAGATTTCCTAGGCCTATTGGGTATAGAAAAATAGTTTAAATAGATACGAACAAAAGCCCCGGCATACTGCCGGGGCTTTTTTGCACTCTAATTAGCCTTCTTACAAGAACTGTTAATCAACTCCCTCGTCTTTGGTCCTACTAATCCATCACCAGTGACACCAAATTTGTTTTGCATTTTAACAACTATTGATTTTGTATTTGGTCCAAATATTCCATCCTCTTTGACTGGTCCGTATCCTAGTCTGTTCATATGAGATTGGAGTATCTTTACATCACTGACTACATTCTTGGTATATGTATTGTACACACCGTCTCTGGCTCCAGATCTGATCTTTTGAGTTAATGCAGTACACTTTGTATTTGGAATTGTAGTTGGTGTAGGAACAGTGACTGGTACTACGACAGGAGCGGGTGCAACTACGACTGATACAGCAGGGGCAGAGTATCTTGAAGATGAAGAAGAACTTCCATATCTTCTAGGGCACGATGATGTAGTAAATGTATCGTCAGATCCATTTGTAGTACCTGCTGTGTTAGTAGAGAAAGCACGGTAGTGATATGTAGTATTACATGAGAGTCCTGTGATATCTGCAGTATATGCACCAGTACTGTATGAACCTGATTCAGATGATGTAGATCCGTAGCTGTCTGTTAGGCCATAGTGGAATCCACGGGCAGTGTTGTTCTCACCTCCTGTGTTTGTGATGTTACCACCTAGTGTCGCAGTCTCAGTAGTGATACTGGATGCAGATGTAGTGGAGATTGTAGGGGCACATGCTGTAGTAGTGAAAGTAGAATCAGAGCCATTGGTCGTACCTGCTGTATTTGTAGCAAATGCACGGTAGTGATACAGAGTGTTACATGATAGTCCTGTGATATCTGCAGTGTATGCACCAGTACTGTATGAACCTGATTCAGATGATGTAGATCCGTAACTGTCTGTTAGACCGTAGTGGAATCCTCGAGCAGTGTTGTTCTCACCTCCTGTGTTTGTGATGTTACCACCTAGTGTCGCAGTTGTGGCAGTTACGCTAGATGAAGATCCGGTGGTGATTGTGGGGGCGACAGTATATGTGATATCTGCGGTCCAAATATTCATATTAGAACTTCCAACTGCAATTTTTGTTCCATCAGCTGACAAAGCAACTACAGATGAATCTCTAGATCCAGCAGATGTTTGACTTGTCCACGTAGCTCCGCTATCACCTGATATATAAACATAATCACTATACCCAGATGCTGCAATCTTAGTACCATCAGAAGACATAGCTACCGATGCCCACTGACGACTACCAGAAGAATTACTATTTGTAGACCAAGTCACTCCACTATCTGTGGATGTATATATATAACCACCACTATCTGCTGCTGCAATTTTTGTACCATCAGAAGACATAGCGATTGAGGACCACTGACGACTACCAGAAGAATTACTATTTGTAAACCAAGTCACTCCACTATCTGTGGATGTATATATATAACCACCACTATCTGCTGCTGCAATTTTTGTACCATCAGAAGACATAGCAACTGATGTCCAATTCCTATCCCCTGCAGCATTTAAATTATTGGTCCAATTGGCACCACTATCCCCTGAAGTATAAACTTTTTCATAATATCCCAAAGCTACTAGCTTTGTACCATCGGAAGATGAATCAACACCTTTCCAATAACGAGAAAATCCGGAAGGTGCCACTGGGTCAGAAACTATCTGTGTCCAAGTAGCTCCACTATTTGAAGAAATATAAAGATAATCATTATAAGCTGATGCTATCAGTTTTGTTCCATCAGAAGATGAAGAGATTGAATTCCAGTTTTTACTACCTGAAGAATTTCCGTTTGTAGACCACGTTACCCCACTATCCGTAGAAGTATAAATATAACCAAAAGATACTGCAGCAGCGAGCTTTGTACCATCGGAAGAAGAAGCTATGGCATTCCACGATGCAACACCAGAACCTGTATGCTCTGTCCAAGTAGCAGATACAGCAGAAGCTTGCATTGGCAAGAGACTCACGACTAGAAACAAGATAGATAAAATTGAATAAAATTTTTTCATGTAATGGCAATAAATAATTGTAATATACATACTATTATACAATACCCACAAAAAAACACCACGAATGTGGTGTTTTTTTGTGGGTATTATTTTGCTACGTATGGTAGTAGACCCATGAATCTTGCGCGCTTTACAGCTTCTGCTAGCTTGCGTTGATTTTTAGCTGTGACACTTGTGCGTCGGCGAGCCATCATCTTTGCAGCTGGAGACAAGAAACGTTTTAGCAATTCGATATCTTTATAATCGATATGCTTTATGTTGTTTGAACTAAAGTAATCTTGTTTCATCCCGTTAGAGATAGGAAGTCCTGAGACTTCCGTATCTTATTGATTATTGTTAATAATATAGACCTGAGTATTTTTTGATACTACCCGATAAAGACATAACGAAACATCTCTAACGGGATTTCATAATTTTTTAGAATGGGATATCCTCTACATTGATTGCATCATCTGGGTATTCGATACTGTCCATTGATGAATCTTCTTTTGGAGCTGGTGCCCCAGGAGTAGAAGGTCTTGGGCTACCAGATGGTGATCCAGTAGAACCAAATTGTACACGGTCAGCGATGACTTCAGTGCGATACTTCTTTGTACCAGTGCCTGCATCATCCCAACTTCTTGTCTGCATTCTTCCTTCAATCATAACCTGACTACCCTTTTTCATGTATTGAGCCACTGTTTCTGCTTGGCGTCCGAATACTACGATATTGTGATAATCAGCAGCTTCTTGTTTTGCACCATTTGCATCTTTCCAGACACGATTAGTTGCTACAGAGAAACTACAAACTTTGATTCCAGAAGGCAGTGCCTTTATCTCTGGATCACGAGTCAAATTTCCGATAATAAATGCTTTGTTTAAGTACATCCCGTTAGAAGCAGGAAATGTTTACATTTCCGTTACTTGGTTATTGTTATAATATCGACATAAATAGAATATTATTTATATTTACCCGCTCTAGCCATAAAAGCTTCTAACGGGATACATATATTATTCTAGCACGAGAGCGTCGATTTCTTTATCAACAGCCTCTTCATCGATCGGAGCCATCTCTGCCTCTGTCTTTGTGTGCGCTGGCTTGCGGCGTGGACCGTCAGCTTTGTATGCACGCTTTTGAGACATAGTATTCTCGCGAACAGTCTTGATCATGATGTAGCGGATGAATGTCTCATTCTTGTCCATCATGTCTTTGATAACAACTGCAGCTTCTGTATTTGTCTCAAACTTTACCCAGCCAAAGTATCCATAAGAAAACTTTTGCTTTTTGTTCATAATACTGCGACTCATTTCATATGCTAGTTCCATCATACGAGGATACTCATCTGAAATAAATGTCACACCTTTTGCAGTTAAAATATCTTTAAATGCTGTAACTTCTGCACCTAGATTCTCTTCTGCGATAGAAGGAACCATAAGGTAACCTATCTCATACACACTTGTACGAGCTTTTGTTTCATTTTCCATGATTTTTGCGTAAAAATACGCTTATAATTACTACTTTTAAAATACTGTTGTTGTGGACCTTTGTATCCCCGTTTTCAGTACGAGGATAAACGACAGTAGAGTTATATTAGCAGAAAAACCCTATTTTGGCAAGGCCCGTTAGAAGCCGCCCCCGATAGTAATCGGGTGACTACGGTCACCCTGGGGCGACCTGCTTCTAACGGGCCAAGGTTATATTTTGAACACCCTTTTAGCATTGGCTATGATAGTCTCTGCCACTACTTCAGGGTCCAGACCCTTTATCTCAGCGATTTTTTTTGTGATTTCTTGTACATATACGGGTTCATTGCGCTTGCCTCTATAAGGCTTTGGACTGACATATGGCGAGTCCGTCTCTGTCATGATCATATCAATCGGAGTCTGCCTTATCACCTCATCATAGTCATGGGTGAATGTGACTACCCCTGTAAAAGATAGAGTAAAACCAAATTCTACAAATGCACGAGCGACATCTGGTGAACCAGCAAAAAAGTGCACATCCCCTTTTACCTTGGCATGTTGTTTTAAAATTTCTAGTGAATCAGCATATGCATCATATGTCTTATCCTCGGGATTATTGCGGATGTGGAGCATCAGTGGCTTGCATACTTCATTTGCGATTTCAATTTGTCCGATGAATGCTTCTTTTTGTTTTTGTATTGTCTCTGGAGTACACCTGTAATAATCCAATCCGCACTCACCGACTGCGACTACTTTTGGATCACGGAGTAATCCTATGTATTTTTCTTTATCAAAAATTTCTCCACGAGAAGTGAATTCTATTCCACCCTCACCCAATTCCTTTTCATCGTGATATGAGGCGCCAGTATGTATCGGATGCAGTCCGATGATGGCATATACGCCCTCATTATATTCATGTGCCATCTCCACCGCCTTGCGACTTGTGTCTATCTGTGTACCCACATTTATCACCCATGTATCCGCATCGAGTGCCCTACGAATAACAGCATCACGATCTTCATCGAATGCCTTGAAATTCACATGTGAATGTATGTCTATATATTTTGGTGTCATTTAATCCTTTCTTAAAAATAGTGGGACCTCCGGCTTTTTATTTTCTTTTATTAAAGCTTTTAGTTTTACATTTGTCTCCGGCATTATTGGATTGAGCATTCGCGCGATAGTATAAAGTTCAAGTATCATTTCAGAAATTAATTGCTTACCTTTTTCTGGGTCAGTTTTTACAACCTTGAATGGCTCAGTAGTTTGAATTTTTTTATCCAATTCTTGTATTTTATCCCAAATACTATCAACTGCTTTTTTGATATCAAAAGATTCATACAGAGAAAAGTATTCAGAAAAATCTGTTCTTTCTGGAATCTCAGGACACTGGTCTAAATATTTTTCAGAGAGAGTTAATAATCTTGAAGAAAGATTCCCCAATCCATTCGCAAGGCCACTGTTGTATGAATCTTTGAATCTTTCGATAGTGAATGGTGAATCTTCAAATGAAGACACTTCACGAAGAAGGAAATAGCGCAGTGCATCTGTGCCGTATTCGGATACGATATCCTGCGGATCAACTACATTACCCAATGTCTTGGACATCTTCAGTCCTCCATCAGCTGTGATGAATCCATTGATCACTATCTGCTTTGAATTTGGCACTCCTGCAGCCATGAGCATTGACTGCCACATTGCACTCTGAAAGCGTAGATTATCCTTGCCACAGTATTGTGTGGGTGAACCATTGACCCAGTATTTCTGGAATTTTTCACTTGCGACAAGTGCATCGAGTGTATCTACTCCATCGTCGGCCAAGGTAGAGATATAGTTTGTAAGTGCATCGAACCATACATACATCACATGATCAGAGTCATCTGGCACGGGTATACCCCATGGCATCTTGGTAGCGAGGCGTGAAATAGAAAAATCTTGTAGACCTCTTGCGACGAATGCTTTGATCTCGTTGTAGCGGAAATCTGGCACGACAAAATTTGGATTTGCATTATAAAAATCTGTGAGCTTTTCTGTAAAAGCAGAATACTTGAAGAAATAATTTTCTTCTTCGATGACTTCAAGTGCGCGTCCAGGATGATCCGGACACTCCCCATTTACCAGTTCACTATCAGACTTTTCAGACTCACAACCTACGCAGTATTTTGTCTGATAATTTTTCTTGTAGATATAACCATTCTCTTTACACTTCATCCAAAAACTTTGTGCAATCTTCTCATGCCTCTTGTCAGTAGTACGGATAAAATGTATATCATCGGATAATCCAAAGATATTTACAGACTCGCGAAAATTTTGAAAACTATGATCGACGAATTCTTGCGCAGTCAGGTTTTGTGATTGTGCTTTCTCGTAGATCTTCATACCGTGCTCGTCTGTACCAGTATTGAAATACACATCAAAATCATTGAGCTTTTTGTATCGTACTATCGCATCCGCACGCACAAATTCCAATGCATGCCCCATATGGAGATTTGCATTTACGTATGGTAGTGTAGTTGTCAGGTAAAATGGTTTTTTATTCATATTAATTCGTTCGGGCAAGAATCTTTTTCTTTTCTATATCATCTAGGAATTCCAGTAGACACACAGCACCAGGAATAGCGAGTATCACACCCCAGAATCCAGCCAATTCAAAACCGATAATCACAGCGAGTATCACCACGAGTGGAGATATACCTACCACCTTTTTGATTATCAATGGGGCGATGAGATATGTCTCAAATTGATGCAGTATTATATATATCACAAAACTCATGATAGCCATAGGTATACCACCAGATAGGAACCCAAACATGATAGCCGGCACCATAGCCAGATATATACCAAAAGGAATCAACTCAAACAATGCAGTGATGATCGCTATGACCAGAGAGTACTGTACTCCGAGTATGGTCAGTGATAGGTATGCGAGCATTCCTATAATCACACCTAGTAGCAGCTGACCCTGCATCCATAGACCAATCTTTCTCTCTGTCCTCTGCCATAGAGATATCGCATATTCCTCATGAGCATCAGGGATAACTATTCTTAGGAAATTCTCAATACCTTTTTCTTTTGCCGAAAGATAAAAAGATATAATCACGATTAGGATTAGATTGAATACACTACCAAAAGCATTCCCAGCTACTTCAAAGAATCCACCAGAGAAAGTAGATATCAGATTCTGAGTACTCTTTATCAAATCAGGCAGAGAGGCTTTACTAGAGGATATTGTCTTTACTACATTTTGAGCTCCACTAATAGTATCTGTCTGGAAACTATTTAGGATACTACTATTGGGTATGTATTTGCCTAGCTGAGCTACGAGACCAGACATCTCACTCACAAACACAGGTATAAAGATAGAAGACAACCACACTAGCAGACTGATAGTAACAGTATAAATCAGGAAGACAGCGAGAGTTCTATTTGGGATGAACTTCCGTAATTTCAAGAATGAGAACTCTACAAAAGAAGCCAACACTATAGACGTCAGAGTGACGAGTATAATATTCGTCAATTTGAATAATGCCAACATTATCAAGATAAATACAAAAATCCGCACCAATGTACTAGTAGATATGCTAACCTCATGTTTTGTAATATGTTCACTCATAATTATGATTATAACACAATTTACAACTTAAAATGACAATATTTTTTTATAGGACTCAGAATCTTTATCTGGGCCGATCATAGCTAGGGTCAGATTTTTGTCTACAAAAATCTTTTGGGCCATTTTCTTTATATCTGCAGATGTAACCTTTTCAATCAATTTGATTCTCTCTTCTACTGTCTTCATATCCCCCTTCATCAGCTCTTGTGTGCCATAGTAGCTAGCGATATCATCTGTAGCTTCTAGTGCCATCTTCATATTGCCAGAGAGAAATGACTTTACTTTTTTCAATTCTAAATCACTGACTAATTCAGTTTTTAACTTTGCGCATTCTTTTAAAATTTCTACTATCACTTCTTTTGTACGAGCATTGTTTACACCTGCAGATATTTGGAATACTCCATGATCGGAAGATGTACTATTATAACTACGCACATAATACGCCACGCCCATCTCCTCGCGAAGCTTTATAAATAGTCGTGAGCTCATACCCGCACCGAGTACACCAGACAGTACAGATAGTATCGGATTACGTGGATCAAACATGTCAAAGGTACGTACACCTAATACAAAGTGAGTCTGATCTGTGGTCTTGTGTTTTAGTAGCACTTTTGGTTCACTCTGTTTAACAACAGTCTTCTTTTTTTTACCTTTTGCTGATGCAGAGATGTCACCAAAATATTTCTTAACCTCTTCATTAACTTCTTTTTCAGTCACATTACCAGATACAACTATCACAGTGCTACCTGATACGTAGTGTGCATTTTTGTATTTTACAAAATCACCCCTTGTCATCTTTTTAATATTTTCTTTTGGACCGGCGATATTCCACCCGGCAGGTTGATCCCCGTAGAGTGCCTCAGCAAACATATCCTGCACATGACTCTGAGGCATGTCCTCGTACATATTTATCTCCTCGATGATCACACCCTTTTCTTTTTCCATCTCACTCTCAGGGAAAGTAGAGTTCAGATAGATATCAGAAACCACATCGAAAATCTGTTTGAATTTTTTACTATCGGCCTTGGCGTAGTACCCTGTCATCTCGTGATCAGTAAAGGCATTATATTGTGATCCGAGTGCATCGAGCTCGTGGGATATAGATTGTGCCGTAGGTCGCTTTATAGTCCCCTTGAAGCACATATGCTCCAAAAAGTGAGAGATACCATTGATATCCCTAGTCTCATAGTCAGATCCAGTACCTACCAGTACTAGCACTGTAACAGTGGGATTATCCTTCATAGGGACAGTAACCACCCGCAATCCATTCTTTAAAATTTTCTTTTTTGGTTTTAACATATAGTCCAATATATCATAAAAATACTCATTTTTAAGGTTTTTCTATTTATTGACAAAATACCTCAAAAGGTGTATAATATACAAAAAATTAAACCCAATTAACAATGAAAAATTTATTCAAACTTATGTTGCTATGGGCAACTAGAATTGCTATTTTGACTTTTGTACTATTTACTATTATTGAGATTACTGTGAACAATCTACCAGGCAGGTTCATTAATCTTAAAGATTTACTTGATAACTTTTCCCTTGAACTAAGATGGGACCGGATATTATATTCTGTTATCATTTCCGTAGTTTCTTATATGCTAGTATTAATTTACTCTAAAATAGACTACAAAAACCTACCCGAAAGATTCCATTTTTTATCATTAACTGAAAAAAATTGGAAACAAGAGAAAAGTAGCTTGAGAGTTGAAGTAATATTTGGTTTGATATGGGGACTTGTTTATGTTGTAATAAAAGACGTAAAGGGCATCCAAATAACGACTGAAATTTCTATGACAAAAGATTTTTTTTATTGGATTGCAATAGCTCTTGTAGCTATATATTCTTTATTTGAAAGATCGACGCTAAGGTCCTTAATTTTTGCATTATCTTTTATTCTTACAATTACCATTGGGGTAAATTTTCTAAAGGATATGAACGATACTATTACTTTTAGAGATCCACTATTTAATTATATCCTTACTTTAATTATTATTGTTATTTTTAGAATAATTAGAATATGTGTGAATTTTATATTTAAGACACACGATTTTGAGAAAGATTAGGTAGAGATATAACACCAAAATAAAAAGTCCGGAGCACATTGTGCCCCGGACTTTTTTTATCCCAATTTTTCTTTTATATAATCCACGAGTTCTATGATCGCAATACGTTCCTGAGTGCCAGTATCACGATCTCGGATAGTCACTGTATCATCAGTCAGAGTATCAAAGTCGATGACTATACACCATGGTGTACCTATCTCGTCTTGTCTTCTGTATCTCTTTCCAATATTTCCATTGTCATCCCACATCACACGGCCGAATTCATTCTTGAGCGTGCCGTATACCATACGAGCTTTTTCGATGAGTTCTGGCTTGTTCTTCAATAGTGGTGACACAGCGCAGACAACCGGTGCTATATGCGGAGCAAATTTTAGATAGCTACGCACCTCCCCATCCTTGTCATCTTCCATATATGCAGATGTCAGCAGTGCGAGTACGGTACGATCTACACCAAAAGATGGCTCAATAACATGAGGGATAAATTTTTGAGCAGTCTCCTCATCTTGATATGAAAGATTATGAATTTTTAAATCAAAATCTGTTCTATATGCAAGACCATATAGTTCCTTTCTCCCAAAAGGAAAATCAAACTCAAAATCCACAGTACGTGAAGAGTAGTGAGCAAGGTCCCCCTCTGCTACTTCTAGCTCGTGAACCTTTGTCATATCGATGCCGATACTATCCATCCACTCTATCATCTCCTCTTTAAAGAAAGTAAAATACTTTTCCCAATCATCAGGTCGGACAAAATACTCTATCTCCATCTGCTCTATCTCGCGCACACGAAATATAAAATCGCGAGGGGTGATCTCATTGCGGAAAGCTTTACCGATCTGACCGATACCAAATGGTAGCTTTGGATGGAATGAGTCTACAATATTTTTGAAGTTTACAAATATACCCTGTGCGGTCTCTGGACGTAGATATACAGTCGCTGCACTATCCTCTACTGCACCAATCTTTGTAGAGAACATCATATTAAAATTACGAGCTTCACCTGTCGGAGCACCACAATCATCACACTTGCCTGATACAGCTAGATTATCTTCACGGAATCTTTTTTTACATTTTGTACATTCTACAAGTGGATCAGTAAAAGTATCCACATGGCCAGAGGCCATCCATACACCTGGATGCATCAATATAGCAGCATCCACTTCATACATATCATTGCGAGACGAGACAAATTTCTTTCTCCATCCATCCTTGATATTATTCTTCAACATGACACCTAGTGGACCATAGTCAAATGTACCCGCTAGACCTCCATATACCTCAGAGCCTGATATACAAAGCCTCTTCGTTTGCAGAGAGAGATTATCTTCTCCATTAGTTTATCATCGTTTTTATCCATCCCGTACGAAATAGGAAATGTTTACATTTCCGTATTTAATTATAGTTATCATTAATAATACCGACTAAGTCTATTATTAGAAATCCGTAGAAACATGACATACACATTTCGTACGGGATCCATATACTACTTTATAACACGTTCATCGCCGGATTTAAAGACCGGATCATTTTTAAGATTTGTATTCAGTGGCCCCCTACTACTACGTACAGTTGCACCCGCAAAAGTATCCTGCCCCACTAAAACCACACTCTTTATTATCTCTGGTATTGTACCTACCTGAGATAGAGATGGGACAAAAGATACTACGAAGTCCGCCTCGCGATTATTGGAGCCAGATCCAGTATTTGGGCTGACGCTACCGATCTTCCAGATGACTTCACGAGATACATCATTGTAAGATATATTCTCAGTATTCCCAGACACACGACCTACATATTTTACATATAGAGGTAGAGTCGCTCGAGCCTCTGCTCCAGATATTGAATTGGTGGAATTTGATAATACCCAACTTATTTTATACCTAGTCTCAGTCTCTGCTTTTGGAGGTAGCGACCCTGAAACATAGCTCATACTAGCGGCTAACTGCATATCAGACATTATCTTGATTATCTTTTTTGAAAAATTATTCACAGCCACAAAACCATTCCCGGAATCTGACTGCATTCCTTTTATACTAACCTCGACTACTATCTGAGGACTGCTTATTTTTGAATCTGCTCCTACTAATGACACGGGGATAAAATCAAAATTCAACCGACCTTGCTCTCCTGGTGCTACATAAGACAAATCGGGCATAGTATTTTTATTCCAAATAATCTGACTAGAAGTAGAATCATAGAATCCAGATGGAGCAGATACAGCACTCTTATCCAAAACATTTCCAGATATTTTTGCACTAATCTGTACGTCCGAGATAGAAGCAGGTAGATTGTTTGACCATATAATATCAGCACTCACTCTCTGCCCTCCAGATACACTCGGTATATCCACATCATTGCCACCAATCACCACTCTAGCATCTAGGAATGGTCGTACTATGCTGATAGTCTGCAAGAATGAATTGTATACTACATCCACAGATGACTTACCTGCCTTTTTTGTCCCGACATACACGTGAAAAGCTTGCTCGTCTCCATCCTGACCCACCATATGACCAGTCACAGATAATTTAAATGGAGTAGTTTTTGTTAGATCTTTTAGGCTCCACATTGTGTTGCCATTTGTAGGTGATGGACTAGCACTATCAAACACAAATCCCTGAGGGTAGCTAACTTCTAGTACAGTTTCCTCTTCTGGTAGATTTGTATTTAAGGTAGCATTTATATTAAAAGTAAAAGGCTGATTTGCACTGGTCTGTGTAGGTGAGTCTACAATCAGAGATATAGGAGAAGAATTAATAGTCACAGGATATATAGACTCTTTTGTGAATATTGCATTGGATCCAGCTGGATGGTATTCCAATTTTATTTTTACATTGCGAACTAGACCCTGATCTCCATAGAGAGTCACTTTGAATAATCTTTCTGCGCGGGCCCCCGCAGGTATAGTACCTATAGACTCGCGAGCGAGGCGCACCACCTCGGTAGGATTGTCACTAGCACCTCTGGGATACTCGATCACCAGATTGGCAAGTTCTAGATCTGCTTTGTTTCTATTTACGATCTCCACTTGTAGAGGCAACTCACTGCCCCCTTCTGTAAAGGCATTGCCTAGGACTGTGATATCTATATTGTCATTGGATACAGAGCTAGCTCCACGGAAAAACATATAAGCAGCGAATCCAATAGCAAATACAAAAAATATAAGAGTGGCGATAAAAAACTTTTTAAAAAATGTTGTTGGTTTTGTTTTTGTCATTTCTAATTCTTTTTCTTTGTTCCAATTCGTATTTGCTTCGTGATGCACGGGGTGGAGCACTCCCTGTCGATCGTGCGAAGATAGAGTAGAGGACCTGTCGTATAACCTCCTTTTTACATCTTCTATTTTACTTATATTTTCATTTTCTTTCATAAAAAAATTATAACATTTTTATAGTCCACTTTCACGCAATGCACGATTGATATGTGATATTATGGATTTCTTTTCAGATAGCAATTTATGTATCTTGTCTTTATCAAATATGCCACCGATATAATCATGCATATCATCGCTATCACCGACATAACCCAGAGAGTGCACTATAGATAGTACGGTGTGAAGCTCCAATGCAGACAATGACTCATGATTAAAATTCTCATCATCCAATAATAAGAATGATTGGATAATCAAATCAAAAACTTCATCATTCCCCTCCTCGCCACGACACAGGCGATCGATCAGTGCAGATACCCTAGACATGAAGACAATAGATTCTTTTTTACTACGAGCCAAAGGGAAGGATGATATGGTTGTAGCCGAAGTCACTCGCCAGATATCTCGGCCTTTTACTAGATCAATCTTGGCATAGGACATATCTTGCAGTGTATATCGGAGCTTGGATTTTGCGAGCCTAATACCACCGGCCATAGCACGGACTAGGCCTAGCTCTCTAGTATATATAGATAGCATCTTATTAGCCTCACCGCTTGCGCGTGAAGATATGATGAACCCATGTGTGTGATAGATATGATGCTGAGCCATATTTATTTATTTAAATTATCTAAATATTTTCTCACTTCTTTCATAATCACCTTTTGATCATCAAATGTAAAAGTCTCCATAGCTTCATCGTATGTCACCCATTTAAAGTCTACTATTTCGCCTTCTTGGATTTTCACATCGACTTGTAGTGCATAAGCGATAAAATATTCATTCACCTTGTGGCGAATATCTCCACTATGATTGAAATCATATTCTTCTATGAGGGTAGGTAGTTCAGCAAATTTAAATTCTGTAATACCTGTCTCCTCCTGCAGTTCTCGGATAGCAGCAGTTTTAGAATCTTCCCCCTCTTCGAGATGCCCTTTTGGAAAACTCCAATTGCCAGACAATTGTTTTATTAATAGAAATTTATCTTCCTCGCCATCCTTGCGTAGTACGAGGATAAATCCCGCAGAGTGCTCTGTAATCATATATCCAGTTTACCACACAAGACATCTTTATTAAAAAAGGTAAATATTGATGCGATAGCATCAATATTTACCTTTTGTATTTACTATGTAAACTATAATCTTTAGCTAATTTAAAAGTTTTCACCCCATCTTCAATTCCTATTTTCTTAACATAATCAACAAACTCTTTTGGTAATGGTGACGGGCCCACCCAGACACTCTTTTGAACCATAATATAATCAAATGATCTTAATTGTTTTCTTAGCCAATTACGCTCCGAATTCTTACTAGAAGGCACATCGAACATTAATAGCAAATTCTTTGGTGCCCCGTCTTTAAATGGTGATTCAAAATTTTTGAATTCTAGATATTTTTTTATCTTGCACTCCTTTCCCTTCTTTGTTATAAACCAACCATTTTCGTCTTTATCTATTAATCCATTTTTCTTTAATTGATATGCTGTAGACTTAAGAGAGTTGTAATTTTTACTTGAAAGACGAGGTATACCAAAAATATTTACACGAACTCCTTTGTAATTTAATTCAGTATTCCATAATTCAGTTAAAATATTTTCAACCAAACTCATATAAATAAATTATAACAAAGGTCTATATAAAAAGTAAATACTGATGCGATGGCATCAGTATTTACTTTTTATTATTTTAATATATTTTCCACTGCTTGAGTCAAGTCATTTGGATTATCAATAATATATGCAGGACACCCCTTCTCAAGATTTTTCCTATCATGGAAACCCCAAGTAACAGCAATCGATTTTACACCACAGTCAGTTCCTTCTCTTATGTCACCAAGTGTATCAGTTATAAAAACGGCACTATCTGATTCTAATGAATACTTATTAAGAATCATTTTTATTTTATAAACTTTATTTATATGAATATCTCTTCCGAGTATTTCAGTAAAATACTCGGAAATATTTTCTCGATCAATGATTTTTTTAATAAGATCTGTTGGTGTTGATGAAATAATGCAGATATTAAATTTAAACGAAAGCTCTTTAATAATATCTTTTAATTCTTGTGGAATTTTCAATCCCCTAGTTTTTATTTCATAATGAAAATCAAAATCTGGATGCTTATTAAACTTCCCCTCATTTTTAGATAATGAATCAAAAATATTACCATCAAAACAAGTTTTATAAAAATCTAAAGATAAATCTTCATTAAACTCTTGACTAATCTCGTAGCAAGGGATGAGAGTGTCAACTAATACACCATCAAAATCAAACATTACTATTTTTTTAATATCATCTTTCATTTTATTTTTCTATCTTTACTACGAATATTAGGTCTCCGATTTTTATTTCATCGCCAGATGTATCACCCCATACTACCTCTCTCACTCCTGTAGTCTTTTGGAATTCAGGGAGAAATGTATTTACAATATCTTTTTCTATCTCGCCACACTGCACATATAGAGTCACCACATCAGCAGGCATAAGCCCTGTCTTTTTTCGTAGGTCTTGTGCTGCACGGACAAACTCGCGATACTGACCCTCTTTTTTAAGTTCTGGTGTTATCTCGAAATCCATTACTACATCAGACAAAGACTTATCGCAGACTATTTCTTTTACATTCAATTCATCTTTAATAATCTCTATATACAAAGATGTGAATTCCATTGGTATACTAAATTTTCCAAGAGGCTGACGCACAGGGACACCAGCTTTTTGACGAGACTGCAGTCCTAGTGTGACTACATCACGAACTTGCTGCATCATACCTACAACATCAGAATTTTCATAAGAGAATGCTGACCAATCACAAAGATGTACAGATTCTGCATCGTTTTCATTCTTTAATTTTTGCCATACACTCTCTGATATAAATGGTGCGAATGGCGCCAATACAGAAACTGTAGTTTTCAATACAGAGTATAGAGTCTTCTTTGCATTTATATCACCATCTTTTAGGCGATCACGAGAGCGTCGTAGATACCAAGTAGAAAGATCTTCTATGAACAATTCAAAAGGTCTCGTAGCTCCGGCCATATCGTATGCATCCATAGATACAGTCACCTCCGACACGAGGGAGCTTAATCGAGCTAGGATCCATTGATCCAGTACATTTGTATTTTTTTCTAAATCAAGTTCACCATTTTCAATAGATACATCTCTGTAGAGCTCATAGAATGTAGCTACGTTTTCTAGGCGAGATACGATCTTGCTTGCGATATCCTGGACCCCCTTCTCAGAGAAGTTCACATCTTCACCCTTCATCAGAGTAGAAGACATCAGATAGAATCGTAATGCATCCACTCCGTATTTATCAAATAGTATCCATGGATCTGGATAATTGTTTTTTGATTTACTCATCTTGCTACCGTCCTCGGCTAGTACTGTACCCGTAGTGACGACGTTCTTGAATGGTGCCTCTCCAAATAGCATAGTAGATATAGCATGAGTATAGTAGAACCATGTTCTCGTCTGAGCTATATATTCAGCAACAAATCCTCCGGGGAAATTATTTTGTTTCCATTCTGGATTCTCGAATGGATAGTGATCCTGAGCAAACGGCATAGAGCCGGATTCAAACCAGCAGTCTATAACCTCGGGGATTCTCTTGTACTCCCGACCCTCCCCATCTACCAATACTATGTGGTCTATGTATGGACGGTGTAAGTCTAGATCATAATTTGCATTGTGTGGAAGTGGAGAAAAATCCAATTCAAAATACTCAGCATTGCCTAAGTAGTGAAAGTCTTTTCTATCACGAATCATAGACAGTGCTTCATCTGCATTGTACCCACGAGAACCCGCAGATAGTAGCCATGATGGTCCACCATGAGTGACAATCACAATATTTTTATTTTTATATTTTGATTCTATCTCATAGATAAAATCCATAACACGATTCTTTAAAGATTGATATGATTCACCTCCAGTATAGGCAAAAGAGAAATTCTCTACAGTCTTTGGTAGTTTATCGTGATATTCCTTCCAAGTTTTAAAATCTTTATTCCCAATCATAAACTCACCCAATCTCTCATCAACCAAAATAGATTCAGAATCAACTGAGATATTTTCAGCGAGCACAGAGGCAGTCTCTCTCGCCCTCATGAATGGTGAAGCAAAAATAATATCAATTTTTTTATCTTTAAAATCTTGTGCTGATTTTTTTACTTGATCAGTTCCATTTTCAGTTAGATGATTTATTTCATTTACATCATCCGAGATCATCCCCCCGATATTGTGAGATGCTTCCCCATGACGCATTACAAAGTATTTGTTGCCAGATTTTTTAACTTTTGATTTTAGATCATCAACAGAGCTAGTAAACATCATTTGCCCACTCTCTGATTTCCAGATAGGCAAAGGACTGGCCCAATATCTATTGCGAGAGATAGTCCAATCCGGTGCATTTTCCATCGTATGATGGAATCTTCCATCTTTTAAGTGTGCTGGGACCCAGTTCATTGATTCAGCTTTTTCCAGGAGATCCGCTTTTACTTTTTGAATATTTACAAACCATGAAGGTAGTGCGTAGTACAGTAGTGGTGTATCACATCGGTAGCAGTGTGGGTATGAGTGCTTTATCTTTTCTTTATCAAAATACGCCCCACTCTCTTGCAAATATTTTATAATATTAATATCAGCTTGAAATCTTATTTTTTCATCTTCACTTTTTGGTTTTACATATTGACCAGCAAAATCAGTCACTTCTACAGAAAATACTCCGTTTGGTTCTACGTGACGGATAAATGGAATATTGTTTTCTTTGGCTAGATTCATATCGTCCTCACCAAAAGCCGGAGCTTCGTGAGCGATACCAGTACCTGCATCTGCTGTTATAAAATCCGCATGCCAAACTTTCCAAATATTTTCTTTATTTGGCATATCTGTATTTTTATAATAATCAAAAACCGGTTCGTATGATAATCCCACTAATTCATTACCAGAAACTTCTTTTATGATTTCTGGATTTACAAATTTTGTCTTTAGATTTTCAAAAAGATCTTTTGCGATTATGAATGTCTCATCTTTATCTGGAACATTGTTTTTTACATATACATACTGCAAATCTTTATTTATAGCAATCGCAGTGTTGCCCGGTAGCGTCCATGGAGTAGTAGTCCAAGCTAACAAATAAGTATTTTCAACATCTACTAATTTGAATTTTACATATACAGAAATATCAGTTATATCTTTGTAGCTGTTGTCCATGGCAATCTCAGAGTTTGCAATCGGAGTCTCACATCGTGGACAGTATGCGAGTACTCGCACACCTTCATAAAGGAGCCCCTTGTTATTCAGCTCACCCAGGGCCCACCAGACACTCTCGATAAAACTATTATCCATAGTCTTGTATGAATTATCGAAATCCACCCATCGCCCCATACGCTCGACAGTCTTTTTCCATTCTGATACATAGGTCAATACCTTGCTACGAGCATGTTCCGAGAATTTCTCTATGCCGTATTCTTCGATAGCTTTTTTACCAGAGATGCCTAGATCTTTTTCTACGATATTCTCTATCGGTAGACCATGACAATCCCAACCCCATCTACGAGGTACAGAGTAACCACGCATAGTCTGATATCTACCTACGACATCTTTTGCAGTAGATCCTAGAATATGGCCATAGTGCGGGAGTCCTGTAGCAAAAGGTGGTCCATCATAGAAAACATACTTCCCTTTTGGTGCTTCCTTTTCGATACTCTTTTTAAAAGTATCGTTTTCTTTCCAAAACGATAGTATCTTTTCCTCGCGCTCTGCATTTTGTGATTTTATATTTTTTTCTTCCATGTTATTTACGGAGCAAATTATTTTCTTTTCGAACGGTCTGGCCTCGTGTAATCACGAGGAGATCCGAGGACCTGAGAAAAGAATATAATTTGCGAAGTACTATATTAATAATATTAAATGAAAAATCGCCCTTGAATAATGTCCCGTCGGGACACATTCCAAGGGCGATTTTTTACCGCGGTACCACCTTGCTTACTTCTCATTTACTGGGTTCTACTTTTGCATAGGTTGGACCTCTGCAGATTTCTTCCCAAGACTCCAGGGTGATAGCCCCTTCGACATCTGTATATACAGAATAACCATAAAGCACTAAAAAAGCAAGATTTTCATCTTGCTTTTTTATTACATTTTTTCTGGAGTTTTGATACCTAGAAGATAAAGGCCGTTTTGCATTGTAGTGTGGAATGCAGATACGAGAGCCACACGATACGGTGCATATGGATCATTCTTGTTCACTATCACAGTATTGCCATAGAAAGAGTTGAATGCAGATGCGAGCTCGGTCAGATACGTAGCGATATGATGGGGTTCTAGTTGTTCATATGCATGCGCTACTACCTCTGGGAATCTGTACAGAGTCTTTTCCAAAACAGTGATATCAGATGGTATGTCTGTATACGCTACGCAAATACCCTCGCCCTCGGCTTTCTTGTGGATACCATTTGCGCGCACTGCTGTGTACTGCAGATATGGACCAGAGTCACCATCAAAAGAAATAGATTTTTCAAAATCATAGATGATATCAGATCCGAGTGATGAACGGAGGATAGAATATTTCAGTGCGGCTACTCCTACAGTCTGAGCGATATTATCTTTCTCCTCGGCAGATAGCTCACGCTCGGCTACCTTTTCTCGAACTACATCCATAGAATCCTGGAGAAGTGATTCACCTGTGACTACATTACCCTTGCGAGAAGACATCTTGCCAGAGGCGAGGCGCATCATACCATGAGTGATATGCTTCATCTTTTTCTCAAGATCTGGATGCATGAGTGATATAGCCTGTTGAACTACCTTCATATACTCGCCCTGCTCAATAGCTGTAGTCACTATAGATAGATCGAGGTTTTCTTCCTTTTCGAATTTTGTCATTGTCAGACCGATCTCCTTTGTCTCGTATAGTGGCAGACCACTACTAGTGATGAATACTCGAGTGTGTAGTTTTGGATTGTATTTATCTGCTTTGAATACTATTGCACCATCAGACTCCTCGAATACATTTGGAGTATTCGCACGGACGATCTTCTCACCGATTGGAGCCATGACAGACTCGAAGAAATAGTGATTGAATTTTGTACCTAGAAGTGAATAGATTTTTTCAAAGGCAGCGAGTGTCACTTCTCTACCCCATGCGTAGATTTTATTTATCTCTTCATCACTCTTGTCATAAACTTTTTTATTTATCGCATCTATAGCACTCTTTGCATCAGGATTATTCTCGTACTCATCACTACCTTTTGCATACTGCACTCCTATATACTGTGCCTTTTCTGAGACAGAAAGATTCTCATCTGGCATACCAAAATTCTGCAATCCATATATCGCTTTTGCTACGTGTAGACCCACATCCCCTTGATAGTTCGCACGAACAGTCTTTGCACCAGAGAATTCTACGATACGAGCGATAGATTCACCAATAGCATTGGTCATAAGGTGCCCGATATGAAATGGCTTGAATGGATTCGGATCTGTATACTCCACCATTATTTTCTTGCCATTAGACAATTCATTTTTCCCCCAATTTTCTTTTTTATTCAAAATATCTTTTACGCTACCGACAAAGAATTCACGTGATAGGTAAAAGTTTATAAATCCTGCCCCTGCTACTTCTATTTTTGAGATTTCTTTTGGAAGATTCTTTTCAATCTCAATCTTTATCTCGTCTGCGAGAGCGCGAGGATTCTTACCAGATTGCTTTGCATAGGCCATGGCTACATTTGTAGAGTAGTCTCCATTATTCAAATCAGCAGGATGCTCCAGGGTAATAGCCGTAGCCTCGATTCCGAGGTTCTTTAGAGCTTCTAGTATTGTATTTTGTATCTGTATTTTTATATTCATATTACTTTTTTCCCGTACTACCGAATGCACCCTCACCACGGACTGACTCACTCAATATATCAACTTCCTCTAATTCTGCAATAGCTACTGGGTAAATGATGAGCTGGGCGACTTTGTCACCCTCTTCTACTGTATACGGTTCACTACCTAGATTCACTAGATGTGTATTGTACTCTCCACGGTATCCAGCGTCATATACACCACCCATAGTATGGAGTCCTGCACGAGATACACTACTCTTGTCCTTCACTATCGCAGCATACCCAGTCGGGAATTCGAGTCCAAATCCATGAAAGAAAATATGATGTGCCCCCGGTTGTAATACCACTGTCTCCATCGCATACATATCCGTACCTACATCCCCCGGATTGGCATACTGTGGCAGCTTTGCATTCTCTTTTAATTTTTTAATTTTTATTTTCATGATAGAAATAATTCCTTAACTTCTTTACTATGCATTGCTCCTACAAAATCATTTGGGTTTTCTTTTAACTCTCTCAATAGTTCTTCTTTTGTGAACCATTTTAATTGTTCCACTTCACTCTCTTGGGCAGTCAATTTTTTTTCTCTTGAGAATTGTGCAGTGAATATCTGTAAAAATCTTTTTCCAGCAGTAGTATCACCGTACATTTTTTTTGACATAGTAAGAGGTACATCATTCACTCCTATCTCCTCCTCCATTTCCTTGTATGCATTGCTCTCATATGTCTCGCCTTCTTCTACGGTTCCAGCTACTGCTGCACTCCATAATCCTGGATTATTTTTTTTATCCAATTTTCTTTGTTGCATCAAGACATCACCATTCTCATCTGTAATCCATATAGATGTTATACGAATAATATCCTCAGGGTTTCTATCTGATCTATCTTTATAACCTATTATCTCATCTTGCTCATTTACTACTGGGATCTTCATATAAAGTAATTATACACATAAAAAGGCAAACAAAAAGTCCCTTCTTTTTATCGAGAGGACTTTTGCTTTAATGGTGTCAACGTTTAATGATATGTTCTGCTGTGAAGAAATACTCCTCAAATAGTGCTTGGGTTATTGATTCGTAAGCAATTAAATTTGCTAAATCATCAAAAGCCCTAACAACTTCTCGGTATGTATATTCATCAATTTCTTCTTTTGCTCTCCATGAGTATTCAAAGCAGTCATTTTTAGTAGCTTCAAAATCTTCTTTTGAGAAAAAATTATCTTGATAGATAACACGAGAAAAATAAGCGAGATCAATTTCTTTATTGATCAGCTTTCCAAAAACATAGTTTCTGAAAAGATCTAAGCTGTGGTTTGACATAAAATTGGGATTTAATTTTACCTTCATACTACCCCTATACCATATATTGTCAATACCTTACTTTTTGGGTACCTTTTTGATTTTTGGGAGGGATTTGATTGCTTTGGCGTACACTTCCTCATGTATATCTTCTCGAGTACGCAGAGTATTTTTGATAGAGCAATCCACCTGTACATAATTCTTTTGTGTCTTGGCTAGCCACAGTGCACTCGCACGAGAATTCTCGAGAAAATTATTATCCTTTTCATGGACATCCTGCTTCTTGCCTAGATAAGCACGTGCATCCTTTTTATTCCTCTCGGCCATTAAAGCTTTACTGATAGCTATAGGTAGACTCAGGTAGAATATCACATCCGGTCTTGGTATCTTGAATACTTCATGCTCCATCTCGTCTAGCCACTCTATGAATGCTTGGCGCTTTTTTGTATTCTTTATCTTTCCACCTTGATGGATCTGATTGGCACTCACATACCTATTCGCAATCACGATATAGCCCTTTGCGAGCCAATCCTCCATCTGCCCCTTGGACTCAAATCTATCTGCCGCGTACAGGACCGAGGCGATCTTTGGGTGAACATTCACAAAATTGTAGTACTGCTCGGAGAGGCAGTGCCCGATGAATTTACCAAAAAAGTTCTGATAGTATTCTGGAAAATCTACAGTCTTTACTGTATAACCATCCCACTTTAATCTCTTCATCAATAAATCCACCTGAGTAGCCTTACCACTACCATCTGTACCATCTATCACTATTAGTTTTCCTTTTATTTTTTTCATATATTTATCCCAAGGGTACTGCATCAGAAATTTCTTCTTGATCAGGATATTCCTTTCTTATTTTTTCTATATCATCATTATCCATTATAAAATCCAATGCTCCAAGATTTTGATTTAAATGTTCTTCACTACGAGTCTTTGAAAGAGTTATCACGTATGGTTGAGAAACTAACCAATTGATAGCGATTTGAGCTGGAGTTTTTTTATATTTTTCAGCCATATCTAAAATAATCTGAGGGGCGTCTTCTGAAAACATTCCTTTTTGTAATGGCCTCCATGCACTAATAAAAATATCATTTTTCTGGCAATATTCAACGACACCTTTCAGCTCTGGCTCCCTAAAAATCAAATTGTAGTGCACTTGATTGCAAACAATTTTATTATTCGTATAACTTTGAGCTTCTTTTAAACTCTCAACGGTGAAATTACAAACTCCAATATTTTTTATAAAACCATTTTCTTTTAGAAAATCTAGGGCTCTCATTGTCTCCTGCAATGGGATTTCTGGATTACAAAAATGAATCAGATAAAGATCTAGATAATCTACGCCCAATCTTTCCAAGCTTTTCTTGCAAGAATTTATAACACCGTCAAATGAAAGATTTTCTTTTTTTACTTTTGAAGCTATAAATAATGTAGATCGATCAAAATCTTTAATAGCTTTACCTATCAATACCTCGGTATAACCATCAGCATATAATTCAGCCGTATCTATATGTGTAATACCAGCATTTATGGCCGCTTTTATTCCATTTATATCAGCAGAGTCATCGTTTGAAATATCTCTTTCTAATCTACCCCCCATCTGCCATGTACCCAATCCATACACTGGCATTTCAAATCCTGTATTTAATTTTTTTGTTGGAATTTTCATATTATTTTTCTATATCAAAAAAATTGCGACCAGTTTTATAAGAATCAATACCCTGCATTGTAAAATCAAAAATAGGACTAGGGAGATTGTCTAGGTCGTACCAGCCCCAGTCTCCAATCTTTTCATTCTCAAAAGTTACAGGCTCACCACTCTCCCATTCAGCATACATCTCTATATTCACATAATGCTTTGGGGCATAATTAAAATTATTTGATACATATAAAAACTTAATGTTTTTTACTTCCAAACCACACTCCTCTCTGATCTCCCGACGAATACATTCTTCAAAAGATTCACCATATTCAAGGTGACCACCTGGCGCAGAATACTCTCCTTCTCCAAAAGAATTCTTTCTTTTACCCAAGAGAATTTTCCCATCTTTCAATAGAACTACCCCCATACCCACTTTTGGTCTTTGATCCATAAAATTATTTCTCTCCTAATTCTTTTAATGCTTCGGATGCGTAGAATAGTACATTGGGCACAAGGCTTGCATTCTCTAATTCTTCCATTGTGAACCATTTTGTCTCGACACCCTTTTCGTGATCAAGAATGGAATCCGCAATTACATCACTATCTGTAGTAGCAAAATACACTAGTGCAATATGCTCATGATCATCAGACACTGGATGTCTACCCATATATCTAGGTGGTATAAGGTATTTATATCCACGATTCGACGGACTATCTTCATCCATACCATCTGCGGACCCCACTATTTTAATATCCAGACCAACTTCCTCCTTTACCTCACGGTATGCAGCTTGCACAGGATCCTCGTCTAGCTCTATATGCCCACCGATCGATAACCAGAATTTATATTTGTCATGCATACGAAGTAACACTTTGTTTTTATATACAATAAATACTTCTACACAAAAATCTATCTTTTCATGAATATGCGCCATACTATTTTTCAAAAATATTTTGCATGATTTCGACTATTTCAGATTCTGATGTATATGGATGAATTTCAAAATCCTTATTACCGACAATCATAGCAGAAACTTTTTTACCTTCTACTTTTAAATACAGACAATAAATCTTTTTATTTAATTTTTCCGCATAGGCGATCTCGTACCCGACTCCAAGGGATGGATTGGTGATATCAGCGATGACGATGTCGCACTCCTCTATCAACCCTACATCTCTAGTATATATCTCTTCATCAGTCATATTTGTGGATCCGTAGCTTGTCATATTTTTATCTGCTACGAATTCGGAAAGAACTTCACCATAATTAGAAATTTGTTTTACGATAAAGTCATACCATACCTGATAATCCCTCCCTCCGCTTATTGACCCTGAGAAATATATTTTCATAGATTATTTACCTCTTAAAATCTTATCCATCTTTACGGCAATCTTTATCATATCCTTTTCCTTTCTTCCGCGAGTAGTCTCTGCACATGTACCGAGGCGGATACCAGATGGATCCATCACGGAGCGCTTGTCTCCTGGAATAGTATTCATATTCACTATGATGCCTGCCTTTTCTAACTTCTTGCTCGCATCACTACCTGCAACGCCAGCACCATCCATCCATGTATCTACTAGGATCAGATGTGAATCTGTACCACCAGAGATGATATGCCACCCGAGCTTTTTCAATTCTTTTGCTAGTGTCTGCGCATTCTTCACTACTTGCTTTGCATACTTTTTGAATTCTGGTTTTGAAGCTTCAGCCAGTGCTATAGCTACTGCTGCTATATTGTTCTCGTGTGGACCACCGAAAAGTCCAGGGATGACCATCTTGTCGAGTTTCTTGTCAAAACCTCTCTCGTCTTTTTTAACAAAGAGGAGTGCTTGTCTCGGACCACGGAGAGATTTGTGAGTAGTAGTCATCACAGAGTCAGCATATGGGAATGGTGATGGATATGCACCACCAGCTACTAGTCCTCCAAAGTGTGACATGTCTACATGAAGTATCGCACCGCATGCATCAGCGATAGCACGGAATTTCTTGAAGTCTACAGTACGTGGGTATGCAGTGAATCCTGCGACGATTATCGCTGGCTTCTCTTTCTTTGCTATTTCCATGAGTGCATCATAGTCTATCACTTCACTTTCTCCATCGAGTTCGAATTGCACAGGCTTCCAGAGCTTGCCTGTCATAGACAGTGGGTGTCCGTGTGTGAGGTGTCCACCGGATGTGAGCTTCATACCCATGATCTTCTCCCCTAGCGGTACGAGCGCAGAGTACAGTGCAAAGTTCGCAGGAGATCCGGATAGTAGCTGGGCATTCACATGCCAATCAGTATTTTTCAATTTGAATAGTTTTAGAGCACGATCGATGCAGAGCTGTTCTACCTGATCTATTATCTCATTGCCACCATAGTAGCGACGGCCCGGGTACCCCTCGGCATATTTGTTTGTCAGCGTTGAACCCAATGCGGCGAGCACATCCCGTGATACATAGTTCTCAGATGCGATTAGATTCACCACACTCTTCTGACGCTTGTCTTCTGCCTTTATAAGTTTTTCTACCTGTTTGTCTTTCATTGCCATATAGATTTAAAAAAATTAGGGATTAATATAGGTATTCTATCACAGTAAAAAGATAAACAAAAAGCCAGTATTTTCCTTGGAAAATCTGGCTTTAGTGTGCAACAATCTGTTTTGTGCACAATAATGTGTCGTTATTATCATAGAAGAAATAACGAACACAGACATAAGGGTAATCTCCTAATCTTTTCTTTTTAAAGATATAGGTAAAAGAATCTTTGGCGCAAGTGTCTTCAATAAATTTTTCCTTTATAATTTCACCTTTACGAAAAACAGCTCCCCATGTAGAGATGCATATCCTGCCCCCGACTAATTTCGGGCGAGATATGTACACATCAGAATCATCTGGTCCGCCACGAATATAAGCTTTTGACTTAAATGGCATTGGGATTTTTAGGCTATCTACGGAATTTGGCCAATAATTTGGCTGTGTTTCTATACTACTTTTATTTAATATTTTCTCTTGTTCAGTTTTTTTGATAAAAGGGAAAATAACAATAAAAATTAATATAACAAAAATAGTAGACAATTCATTGAACAGCGTATTTTGTTTTATGTCGTCCATAATGTAATTATTTTAATTAAAATGTACGCCTAAAATACAAAATCGTCAAGGGTGGTGCTCTCTGTATAAAAAAAGTACAATATATCCATGGACAAATATCACGCAGATAACATATATCTAGATCTAATAGAAAGGATTAAAAATGAGGGTTCTCAAAAGGGTGACCGCACGGGGACAGGGACATTATCAATATTCGGGCATCAGATGCGTTTTGATTTATCAAAAGGCTTTCCACTACTTACAACAAAAAAAGTCCCCATAAAAGCAATCATTCATGAATTGATTTGGTTCGTACGGGGAGATAGCAACTTGAAATATCTCGCGGACAACAATGTGCACATATGGGACGAGTGGCCATACAAGGCATATCTCATAAGGAACAATATCCCCGTACCTGCCACAGGTAGCGAAGAGTGGAGTAAAGGGATAAAAGAATTCATTGAAAAAATAAAAGCAGATGAAGATTTTGCAAAAGATTACGGAAACCTAGGGCCAATATATGGATATCAATGGCGCAACTGGCCTACACCAAATGGTGGACACATAGATCAATTGAAAAATGTCATCGAGCAATTAAAGAAAAATCCAAACGACAGGAGGATGATAGTATCAGCATGGAATGTAGCAGACATCGATGAGATGGCCAAAGCAGGCCTACCGCCATGCCACTGCCTATTCCAATTCTATGTAGCCAATGGAAAATTGTCTTGCCAGCTATACCAACGTAGCTGTGATACATTCCTGGGTGTACCATTCAACATAGCGTCATATTCAATACTGATAATGATGATCGCTCAAGTCACAGGATTAGAGCCTGGTGAATTTGTTTGGACTGGCGGAGATGTACATCTATATAATAATCACATGGAGCAAACAGAAATTCAATTGTCTCGCAGGCAAGACATTCGCCCTATGCCAAAAATGAAGATTAATCCTGAAATTAAAAATATTGAAGATTTTACTATTAATGATTTCGAGCTTTTAGATTACAACCCACACGATTCGATCAAAGCTCCTATCGCAGTATAATAATATATGAAATTATCACTCATCGCAGCCATAGGTCGCAACAATGAACTAGGAAAGGCAAATACCCTACTGTGGGATTTGCCCCGTGATATGAAGCATTTCCGTGAGACTACCAGTGGACGGACTATCGTCATGGGTCAAAAGACTTTTGAATCCCTAGGTCGCCCACTACCTAGGCGCAGGAATATCGTACTGACAAAAGATGAAGCATTCCACCCAGAGGGGGTGGAGATAGTGTACTCTACAGAGGAGATAGATGAGCTACTGAAAAACACTGCGACTCCAGATGAAGAGATATTTATAATCGGTGGAGGTCAGATATACAAGATCATGATCTAAAAAGCAGACAGACTATATATCACTCATGTCGATATGGAAGACAAAGAAGCAGAGATATACTTCCCTGCTATAGATGAGAACATATGGGGTAAAATAAAGAACGAACATTTTGATGCCGACAATGAAAATATATACAATCTAGATTTTGCAATTTACGAAAGAAAATAAAATAATCCCGACCTAGGTCGGGATTATTTTATTTTATGGATCAATATCTGTTTTTTCTCTAATGAATATATCTTTGCCATCTGGAGATTTTGTCTTGATATATTTTCTGTGTTTATTAACCTCAATCTTTCTGACTAACTCTTTTTCCAAATCATAGCCCAGAATCTCACACATACCGAGTATGAATATCATCACATCAGCAAGCTCCTCTGCTACTCCGTCTTGATTTTTATTGAATTTAGAAAATGCTTCAGAGAGCTCCTCATGGGCACGACAAAAATCCAAAGCCATATCGGTAGTATTAAAACCTTTCTCAACCTTATTCCTCATCACTTCTGTTTGTAATTCTTTGAGATCTACTGACATAAAATTATTATTGATCCTTATAAGGCTCAACTTCATTATTTATAATTACTAGCTCAATACCAGCTTTTTGGAAAATATCTTTTGATTGCTTTGTGGCATGATAATCCCGCAATGCCACCACGCGCACGATACCCGAATTGATAATCATCTTTGCGCATGTATAGCACGGGACCATTTTGCAGTACACAGTACCTCCGTCTATAGACACTCCGGATTTTGCAGCATTTGCAATAGCATTCTGCTCGGCATGAGCAGTACGAATACAATGGCGAGACACTGTACCATCGTCATGAGTGACCGTATGCATCTCGTGACCTACTTCATCGCAATGAGGTAAACCTATAGGAGAACCGACATATCCAGTAGAGAGAATTCTTTTATCACGAGTGATGACTGAGCCAGCCCTACCACGATCACAAGTGCCACGGGTACCAACCATGCCTGCAAGCTCTAAAAAGTATTCATCCCAAGTAGGGCGAATGTGAACATCAGTATGATCTTCCGGTGTATTCATATATCAGATTATATGCCTTTTATCCATAAAAGCCAAGATAACAAAAGAGCCTTTAATCTTTCGATCAAAGGCTCCTTATTTCGGTTTAGAAAATTATTTACAACAGAGGATTTCAAGGGCTTTTTGATAAGCCGGTCCATCACAAAGTGTTTTCATGTTTCCCTGAATAAGTACAGGGTCGTTTACATCACCTGGCTTGTAAGGATCAGATACACAGATTATCTCCCCGCAGTCATAATCACCGGGATCCACATAATGTATAGTGGAACAGAATTCAGACTGGCCATCCATAAAGGCACCCACCACAGCGTTGTCGCCTCTGTACTTTGGTTTTTTGTCATCACCCAAAATCCGTAAGTCAGCTGGATGAACATTCACAATTTTCTTATGATAAGTATCAATAAAAGAATTAGGAATAATCAACATAAATCCAGCGAGCAATACCAAGTCAACCTGATAGGTATCCAGTATTGTTTCAATTCCAAAAAAATACTGGGCTCGTTTTTCTTTTGATGAAAGATCTGTGCGAAATTTTTTCCAATCTTTTACAATACAAGGTATTCCTATTTTTTGAAAATACGAAATACCACTGGCACCCTCAGCACTCGACACAGCACAAACGAATTCATAATTTTTATCACAATTCGGGTCTTTCTCAGACAGAAATACACCGGAGCTGCCGCCGCCAGTAAACAAAATAGCAATTCTAAGTTTTTTCATACGTATTAAATTAAAATGGGTTTTTTGTGATATTACCACAAAATAATAAAAAAACAATGGATCATAAATCCATTGTTTTTTTATTATTAAGAAACTTTTTCTAGTTTAATATTTATTAGTCTGATTATGTTGCCGGACAATACTTTTAATTCTACGTAGTCACCTACATTTTTATCTCTAATCAGAAAAGTAAAATCTCCTTCTTCATCTATCTTTTGACCGTCTATTTCCAGGATGACATCACCCTCTTTGATGCCTGCTTTCTCAGCTGGAGAATTTGGCACAATAGCTGTTTCCCCCTTGGATCCTTTTGTAATCCACACACCATAGTCCACAGTCAGACCCTTGCTCTTTTTAATCTCTGGATTTATCGTGACGTATCTTACTCCTACATAAGGCCTAGATATAGTACCGGTCTTTTTTACAGAATCAATAACACTCTTTATGCTATTGATAGGTAGAGCAAACCCAATATTCTCAGACCCAGAAACAACAGCGACATTTACTCCAATAACATTAGAATTAATGTCGAGCAGTGGGCCACCTGAATTCCCTGGATTGATAGCTGCGTCAGTCTGAATCACTTTACTTAATTTTTCAGATCCGCCCCCGCCAGTCGATGCAGTTACAGACCTAGACAATCCAGACACCACACCCACAGATACAGTATTTTTAAATTGACCCAGAGCATTACCTATAGCTACTACACTCTGCCCCACCTCAATAGTATCTGAGTCCCCTAATTGCAAATATGAGAATTTATCCGTTGAAGATACTTTTAATATTGCTACGTCTAGCACATCATCCCGTGCAAGAACCGTCGCATCATATACCTTGCTATTATTCAGAGTGACACTGTACGAAGCACTAGTATCAGATACTACATGCTTATTTGTGACTATATATCCATCAGAAGATATGAGGAAGCCTGTCCCACTACCAGTCTTTTTCTTCTCCGTACCGTTCTGGACATAAGTAGGGGTTCTAAATATTCCACCAAAAACATTGGTGTCATTGTAAACTACATCATATTTAGGGACATCTTTCATCCCCACGATAGAGACTACAGCTACATTTGATTTACGAACTACGTCTACGACAGTTGGATTCTTTACCTGTTGCGATGCGACAGGCGTAGGCTCAGTATCCAATACAGGCTCTGGTATATTTGAGTAGACAGAGACAATCTGATTATCCTGACTAGTTATAATAAAATCAATAATTCTATTTTTATTCAAAAAAATAACCAAACAAAAAACCAAGAGTGTAGCTACTGTGGTCAAAAAACTCACCGCAACAGTTTTGCGTATTTTGCGACTTATAATCTTATTTATTTTTTGAAAATTAATTTTTTGCACAATCAATAAAATTATCTAATAATGAAAAACCCTAGAACCATAGCTATAAAATTCAATATAGTATGACTAATAGATATAAGTATTATATTTGGCTTATATATATACATCCAGGCAAAACCTATTCCCGCAATAAAAGTCAGAGGTAATACAAATACTGCATTTGCATATATCACATGAATTAAAGCAAACACTAAAGCATTTATAAATATCACAATCTTTATATCCTCAAAAGCTTTCAATAGCATTTTAATTAGCACTCCACGGAAAACTATCTCTTGTAAAATACTTATAGGGGCAAATAATAATAAAAATTTCTTATTCTCGTACCAATTCATCATCGGATTATGAGGGACTAGGGTCTCGAGCCACAACAAGAAAAAAATTGCACCAAAAGTAAATAGCAAGTAGGATTTCCAGTCTGACAACCAGTCTTTTTTAAAACCTATGTCTTCATATGTCCAAGCCGCTCTATGTATAACACCGAGAAGCATAATCGCTACAAAAAATAAAACCAGGAAACGATAACTACCAGGAATAATATTGAAGTACAATAAAAACACGGGCAAGAGAAACAAATAAAATATCTGGACCAAAACTATTTCTTTTTCTCTGAATGTGTCCATGGGATTATTTTAAAATTCTATTTACCTTTTCTACGTCACGAGCGATCTGCTCTACCAGGTCGACGGTCTCATCAAACATCTGTATGTCGCGTATATATTCTACTATATCAACTTCGATATCTAAGCCATCTGTATTTGGGAAATTGTCATCGGTAACATCTATCAGATACACTTCGAGCTGTGATTCCTTTTCTCCAAAAGTAGGGACCGGACCAAAGTGTAATGCACCCTTGTATGCCCTACCACCAATATCTACCCATGCGGCGTAAATACCCTCTTCGAGCATTATCTCTTCGGGGATAGTCAGATTAATCGTCGGGAAACCCAGATTCTTGCCGCGACCGATACCTTTTATATGTCTTGATTGAAATACCATTTTAATATTTTACACTATTTAGATTAATTTGTAATCTGGACAGATTGATTGATGCGGGCGATTTTATATATAGCAAAACAAAGCACAAAAGCAGCAATTAGCTGAGATGCGGACAAGAAGTTATTGTATAGCTTCATATCTATGAGTATGGCCACAAATGGGAATGTGAGTTCTAAAATTGTAGCGATGTGGACTTTTGTCATAGACAGACCCTTGTAGTAGATCACCAGGGCAACCATCCCCGTAGACACAGCAATCAAACTAAACAAGCCGAACTGATTCAGGGTCGGTAGAAATAATGAACCTCCATATCCAAGGACCAAAAGCACAACCAGAGAGATGACACCAGTAAATAAAAATCTATAGAAAGTAGTCACTTCGTGGGAAATTTTTGTCAGTATCATCTTTGAAAATGTAGTTGATGTACCCCATGCAAATGCAGCACCCACAGCATAGAGTGCGGCTATCACAGTATCCCCTCCTGTAGCCATATTCACATAGCCATCTTTGAATGTCACAAAAAATGCTGCGATGATAGCAATCACAGCCCACTTTATATATGACTTTTCAAATTTTTCTTTCAATAAAATCGAGGAACTAGTGATGGCAAAGATAGGCTGAATCTTTTGTAATAAAAATACTACAGAGAAAGATATAAAATGTACTTTCAAAAGTGCAGTAGTAAACCATAGAGTACCGAGTAGACCACTGAGTATAGCGACAAGTAATAGTAACCAAAAACTACGCCTATCTATCTTCTCTAAAATAATTTTCTTCCAAACAAAAGGTAGCAGTATGACTAGGCCTATTATATGTTCAAAAAATATTATAGTTATAGGTGGCAGACTATACAAAGACCTCCTGATAACCCCATCAAAAGCCCATAGTAGCGCAGCAATTATTATAAATACCGGTCCCCAATTTTTAATTCCCATTTTATTCATATAGATGATAGTATACTAATAAAATTAATATTTAAAAAGCCCCATATTGGGGCTTTTTATTATCTAGATAAAGTTGTCGGTCTAATCTGAACAGAGGTTGCTGTGACTGAGCCATCACTATTTGTAGTACCATTTATCATCACTTGCTTACCTGTGGATACGTCAGAGATTAAACCTTAAGCAAACTTACTAATCTCAGTAGATGGAGAATACAATACTATCTTGGAACTACCGTCTCGCATCTTTACTACCATACTATTTGTATCGACAGACAAGACTTCGCCACTCACAAAACCACCACCTCTCATACTCATACCACCTTGACCTCTATTCATAGACCCACCCTTTGCAGAAAATCCAGAATCCATACCTCCCTTCATCGTCGAAGTAGAACTACTATTTCCTACAAAAAATCCTACCCCTCCACCAATAATAAATGCAATAATCACTATAACCAAGAAATGCTCCTTTTTTATATTTTTCATATGTTTAAAATAATTAGTTAAATAATTAATAATACTAATAAAATAAATCGTTATTCATACCTCAGGGCTTCAATGGGATTGAGCTTTGAAGCTTTTTTTGCAGGATAATAACCAAATACAATACCAATAGCAGCAGAGACACCAAATGACAACAAGACAGAAGATACAGATACAGTAGTCTGAAGTATCCCCAACTTGGAAACAAGCGCCGAGACACCCCACCCGAGAGCCACACCTATGACACCTCCGATAAATGTCAGCATTATGGCTTCGATTAAAAATTGACGATTTATATCACGACGCTGTGCACCGATAGCTTTGCGTAGGCCAATCTCCCGAGTACGCTCGGTTACAGTAGTGAGCATCATATTCATGATGCCGATACCTCCTACTACCAATGATATACCCGCAACAGCAGCTAGTAATATAGTAAATGTACCAGTGACAGAGGAAGCTGTAGCTATGATATCTGCTTGATTCAAAGTAGAAAAATCTGCAGCAGAAGGGTCAGTAATATCATGACGCGACAACAACAGATTAGTAATTTCTGATTGTACGACAGTAGTGGTATCTGCGTCCTCTGCACTGACAGAGATACTAGACACATACTCATCCCCAGAAAGAAACTTTTGAGCAGTTGTGACTGGAATAAAAATCATATCATCTGAATTCTGAAAACCAGATCCACCTTTTGATCGAGTTACACCTATAACTTTAAAATTAATTTGTTTTATTTTTATGGTCTTGCCGATAGGATCAGTATCTTCACCAAACAAATCCACCTGAACGGTAGGACCGATGACTGCAACTTTGGCTGAGCTGTCTACATTTTGATCGGTAATAAATGATCCATTATCTACAAATAAATTACGGACATCTGAATACGAGGCAGTGGTACCTACTACTGATGTATTTGTATTTGTACCTTTTGCAGATACTTGATATCGACTAGTAACTTCGGGTGATACAGACCGAACCCCAACTATACCGGACTGTATAGCATACGCATCATCTAGAGTTAGACTCTTGGCAGTACCTCTACCACCACTAACTTGAAATCCAGGTCCACGAGCCGTACCCGGAGTCACTATAATTAAGTTAGATCCGATTGATTGTATTGATGCCTGAATCGAGGACTGAGCCCCTTGACCGATAGCTGTCATAGCGATTACGGATGCGATACCAATAACGATACCGAGCATAGTCAGACCTGATCGGATTTTGTTACTGGATAGTGCAATCCATGTCTCTTCTAAAATATCTTTTGTTTTCATCCCGTATGAAATAGGAAATGTCTACATTTCCGTATTTAATTATATTCATCATTAATAATACCGACTGAGTTTATCTTTTAAATCCGTAAAAAATAAAACAAACACATTTCGTACGGGATTCATATTATTTAAACTTTTGTTTTTTTATCACTGAGAATCAATCCGTCCTTGATATGAATAATCCTATCTGCATGCATAGCGACGTCTAGTTCATGAGTAATCAATATAATAGTACGACCATGTTCACGATTTAATTTTTCAAAAGTTCCTAATACTATATCCCCAGTCTTTGAGTCTAGATTACCAGTCGGCTCATCCGCCAGAATCAACGTAGGGTCATTCACCAATGCACGAGCAATCGCTACGCGCTGTATCTGCCCACCAGACAACTGATTAGAAAGATGGTTAAAATGCTGTTCATCGAGACCCGCGGCCAATAGTGCAGAGCTTGCCCTCTTTATCCTTTCTGATTCTTCAACTCCAGCATATACTAACGGCAAACTCACATTTCGTATGACAGTAGTACGAGGAAGTAGATTGAATGATTGAAAGACAAAACCGATTTTATCTTTTCTTATATTTGCCAATTCATCATCAGACAAAGTAGAGACATCTCTATTGTCTAAAAAATAAGAACCTGAAGTCGGATTATCTAATGCTCCCAATATATGCATCAATGTAGATTTTCCTGAACCAGACGGACCCATAATAGCTACAAATTCACCGTCTTCGATTTTAAAAGATACACCCTTGAGGGCCTGGAATGGCTCACCACCACTATCATATCTTTTTGTAATATCTTTAATTTCAATCATATTATTTATCTGCTGATTGCACGAGTAGCAGAGCCTCCTGATCTATTTCCACCGACAGCATTTAATAAGCTAGGAGCTTGAGTTGATGGTGTCTTAGAAGAACCTGATATGGTTTTTATTACTATATTTTCACCTCCATCAAGACCCAAAGTAATCTCTATGTTCAAATCATCTGAAACCCCAGTATTTACATTAACCTGCCTAGGGGTGACATTAGAAGGTACCCCTTGTAGTCCATCATTAACAGGAGGAGGAACAGTGTCGAATACTTCTACATACGAATTATTGTTTTTTGTTTTAACCGCACTATTTGGAACCATCAGTACATCCATCGCTACTCCAGTAATAATAGACGCGGACACACTCATACCAGTCTTTATATTCTGATCACCTTCTTCAAAGCTTATTTTTACATTATAATTAACCACCCCTGAAGACACTGTTCCCGCCCCGTCTATCTCTGATACATACCCCACGATAGACACCTCTTCATCGAGCGCATCGAAAGTAAGCGTCGCTTTTTGACCTAATTTAATTTTTGTAACATCGACTTCATTAAAAGAAATAACTGCAAGTTTCTGGTTAGTAATTATTGTAACCAATGATGCAGACGAACTGTCACCTATTTTTGCAGATACACTAGATATAACACCGTCAAAAGGAGCATAAACACTATAATTTTCTAGGTTGTCTTTTGCATCCTGTAGAGCATTTTTCTTTTGTTCCAATGAAAGAAGTGACGACTGTATATCCAAATCACTACTTAAATATGAGTCTTTATTATTTTTAATATTATTGGTGGCGGAGCTAAGACTAGAGATATGATTATCTACAGAATTTGTATAGCTAATTAAATTTGTTTGATTTGTATTGAAATCTGAATACCTACCGGTATCACTAGATATATAATCTACGAGATTGCGCACATCTCGAACTGCATCTGAAATTAGTGATACTGATATATATGCTTTAGCTAATGCAGATTCAATATCTTGCCTTGAAGAATTACGATCAACGGAACGAAAAGACAAGACATTCTTATTTAATTCAAATTCCGCTTTGTATAGAGAAGCATCGGCTTTTTCTCGATAGGAAAGAGCTGTACTACCACTAATACGAGCAGAGGAAGCTGACAGATTTTGCTGAGACAGTATCGTATCTAGATTATGCAAAATATTTGGCATGTCCAAGTAAGCTGATGATGTATCATTAAATGCATCTTCGTAGGCTTGATTTTCTGTTGTTGTAAGATTTTCTTTTGAATTTTGGATTTTCAATTTATCTAGTGATATTTGAGCGTTCTTCAAACCGATCTCTGCGTCGCGTACACTTTTTTTAGCGTCGGTAGAATCTACAGAGAACAACAATTTCCCTTTGCGAACATAGTCTCCAGGTTTTACTCCTACGTATGTAATAGTGCCACTATTTTTAGGCTTTAGGTCAATTTGATTCAGTGCTGATACTTGACCAGTCCCAGTGACGGAGGATACGATTGTCCCCTTTTCGGCAGTCCCTAGAACATAACGGCTAGACACCACAACTGGGAAAATAGCTTTATATATAAAATAAATAATAACTAAAATAATAATTGCGAAAATTATTGATTTATACTTATTCTCTTTTACATACCCGATTATTGATTTCATTTTTAAAATTATTATTTTTATTATTAAATAGACACCGAACAAAAAAAATACAGGATTTAACTGTCCTACAAGTATACTACAATCCAGAAACAAAAATATTTCAAATCCTCGGATTTGAAATATTTTTGTTTATTTTATCTTTACAGAATCTGGGTGTTTTGAACTCCATGCATATAGTGCGATAGCAGTAGATACTGCGGCATTCATGGACTCACACTGAGGGTGCATCGGGATGCGGAGCATGATATCGCATAGTTCACGAGTCTTTTCCCGGATACCACGAGCTTCGTTGCCTATGATTATGCATGTAGGTGTATCAAAATTTTCTTCATTGATAGATTGCTTTGACTCGCCATCTAGACCATACACCCAAAAACCTTTTTCTTTTAGGTCACGAATCACATTGTTTATATTTCCTATCTGAACCACGGGCACTCGGAATACCATCCCTGCAGAGACCTTGACCACTGCGCCAGTGATCGGGGCCTGATTATGCTCTGGGAGGAATACTCCAGCTACACCCATCGCTGCCGCAGTACGGATGATAGATCCTACGTTCTGAGGATCCTCTAATTCTCCTAGTATAACTATAGAAGTATTCGGTGTGACTACTAACTCATTCATAAACTTCTCATAAGGGCGGATAATCTTGTCTAGAGACAATAGTCCGATCACACCTTGGTGCTTGCTATCACTGGACACATCACCTACACCCTCGCCTTTACCTAGCTGAGATATAGTGATTCCTGCTTTTTTGATCAGATACACGAGCTCTTTGTCGTCTTCACGAGCTAGGAATACCTTTTTGACGGATTGAGGACTATTTGTCAGCGCCTCTACCAATGCGTGCTTTCCATATATATAGATTTTTTCTTGCTTTGCCATATATGACACTATAATACAGAAATACTAAAAAGGCGAATATTTATAAATAAAAATGTTATAATACCCCTTATGAAAACAAAGACACATGGTGCTACTTCTGTGATAACAGCATTGATAGGAAATACCCTAGTAGCGATAATAAAGACGATAGTAGCAGTAATCACCGGATCAGCCAGTATGTTTGCCGAGAGTGTGCACAGTATCGCTGACACATTGAATCAATCACTACTCCTCATAGGACTAAAAAGATCACAAAAACCAGCCGACCATATCCGAGGATATGGATATGGTATCGAGAGATTTTTCTGGTCACTCATATCTGCGTGTGGAATATTGTTCATCGGTGCGGGTGTGACCATATACCACTCTATCGATTCCCTACTAGGACACGGAGGAGATACGACTTCATTTAACTACATCAGTATCGTAGTATTGATCATCGCTTTTGTTATCGAGGGATTCACACTGATTGTAGCCATAAAAGAATTGAAGGGAAATAGAAAACTTTCTAAAAAAATATTCAAGGATGCAGACCCTGTGACACTAGCCGTAGTATACGAGGATGGAGCAGCAGTGCTCGGTGTGATCATCGCATTACTTTCTCAGTTTTTGCTATACACAACAGGCAATCATGTATATGACGGTATCGTGGGTATCATCGTCGGACTCATACTAGGAATCCTAGCTATAGTACTAATCACAAAGAACTACCAGTACATAATAGGCAAGCCACTCCAAGTGGAAGTCCAAGAAGAAATAATAGAATTCCTACAACAAGACCCGTGCATAGAAAATATTACAGATTTCAAATCTGTAGCAGTAGACACTAGCAAGTATAGAATATATGCAACAGTGGAGTGGAACGGCTCACCACTATACGAAGAGATCTACGGATCAGGAGACCTGCAAGAAGAATTTGATAATATAAAAGATGATTTCAAAGAATTCACAAAACTAATGTTTCGCACTACAGACCGCATCCCCCGCCTAGTCGGCAATCATATAGACGAGATAGAGCAAAAAATCCGTGAAAAATTCCCAGAGATACTATATGTAGATATAGAGATAAATTAATAAATAAGGCCCGCACAACAGTGCGGGCCTTATTTATATTTGACAAAATACCTACAAATTGTAAACTAATAAAAAAACAAATAAATATTACAAATATGGAAAAAGAACATTTATTCTTTGACTTTGATGGGATGACTTTTGATACACTCCCATCTACCCTTTTATTTATCAATCAAACCTACAACACAGACATTAAATTACATGAAATTGTAAATCGTGGAAGTGAGATCGAATTGATAATCCAAAAGCATACCGGAGACCTATCTATCACCAAGAGGCAGTTTTACAAGTTGTATAATGAAAATTATCTTATGTCCCTAGAACGACACAAAGACGTACAGCCGATGAAAAATGCCCCAAAAGTTATCAGGGCCCTGAGAGAAAAGTATATCCTACATACACTAACAGCAAGACAATTTACAGGTTTTGATGTCATTAAATACATGATAGACACTCATTTAGAAGGTGCGATACAACACATCCACTGCGTATCAAGAATAGACCCAGATGGTAAAACTAAAATTGTAACAAAAAGAGAGTATGTGGAGAGTATTGATGGGTACAAGAGAGCATTTTTTGATGACTCTCTACATGAAGTAAATGATATGCGTGGAGCAGTCCCATCTTTATTATTTGATCCTCACAATTACCATCCTGAAATTGACCCTAAAAGGAAAACCACTGACTGGATTCAGATTGGTGACATGTATCTCTAAAGAAAAAGACCTGAGGTTTCCTCAGGTCTTTTTTATTATTGCTTAGATCTTCCCTTTTCTTGAGGCGAATCAATTATTGATTTATATTCTGCAATACTTAGATATTGAGGTGAATATGTACCACCATTTGATTGTATATTTTTTACAAAAGCCCTCAAATGATTCCTAGAACCTTTTTGGAGATTGTTGTATGTGATTTTTATATCTTCTTTAGTAGTCTCTTTTTTAAGATTCTCTAGATCTCTAATATCTAGGTCTTCTACTGTAGCACCTACAACAAGAGCATCAACAAGTGAAATCTTTCCTTTTTTAATAAATCCATCATATAGATCCTGCATGGACTTGGAAGTAAATACTCCAACAGAATCATTGGTAACGGGGTCCTTGATTCCATATCTCTGGAGAAGAATCTTTACTGAATCAGTATGTGTCTGCTCTGAGGCAGAAATATTTGAAAATATCTTTGACCCCCACACTCCGCCTAGAGTAGTATATACATCCCGGGCAAGCTTTTCTTCTTCTCTCATTTGAATCAGGCCAGCTATTTCTTTATCTGTAATATCTGCTCCCGCAATTCCAGAAACAAGAGATACGCCATCTAGCATGTCACTAGGGTCCACAACATAATCTGAACCAGAAGAAATAGTAAGAGATAATTCATCTTTATTTGAAACAATACCCCCTTCAAGCTCAAAAATATTTTTGAAACCATTCGATTTCATTATGGAAATTGCTTGGCCAGATCTACTACCAGATCTACAATACACAAAATATGTCTTTTCTTTATCTAATTTCTGTACTTCATCAATGAAGTTTTTATTTTCAAAATCAATATTTGTCGCACCGTCTATGTGCCCCTCTGCAAATTCCCCTGGAGTACGCACATCAACTAGTACAGAATTCGGAGTGTTTTTATAGCTATTTACAAATTCAGTACCTGATAATTTTGTATCACCACCACTGAATCTAAAAATTATAAATAATACGAAGATGGCAGCGATAGATATATGAGCAATATATTTTTTAATTTGCATATTATTATGATTAACTATTAATCAACTGACTAAATACTTCCGGCTGGAATCCTACTGTGATAACACCACCAATATCAACCACAGGTACACCCATCTGACCGCTCTTGTCTACCATCTCCATAGCACGATTACGATCTTTTGATACATCTACATCTTCAAACGCTATACCCTTTTCATTGAAAAACTTTTTAGCATACACACAGTACGGACACGTAGGAGTAGAATACACGATAACTTTTTTTGTCATATATTTATTTAAGATTTAATAATAATTTTGTAATTTGTGTAACTTTTTTACTCTTTACACAATAAACGACTTCTTTACCATCTCTGCAAGTCTTTACCACACCTGCATCCCTCAGTACTTTTAAATGCTGAGATAGTGCAGACTGGGTCAGAGTACAGTGCCCCATCAGATCACCAACATTTTGGGGCCTAGATAGGCAATTTAGCAAATTCAATCTTTGCTCATTTGAAAATGCTTTATACACATTGTCTTTACTCATAAATAAATATTAGCATATGCTAATATGTATTGCAAGCAAAAATAGCCTGACCATAGTACAACGGTCAGGCTATATATTGTTTTCTTTAAATCTAAATTAAAAAATACTCATCAATTCTTTTTTAATTGCGTCAACATATTCTGGAAAATCTATCTTGTGAGATGCATTCTTGACTATAATCAACTTTGACTTATTTACCAAATTAAAAGTTTCTTCTGCTCTCTTTTTCAATTGAGGATATTTAGTTCCTTCTTTTTCTCCATAGAACAAAACTGTGGGTACTTCCAGCTCCTTGGCAAATTTAATTGAACTACGAGTCCTCACATCATCAAATCTTTTTTTACCAATATCTCTAACTGAATTCTTATCTATGGTTAGTCTATCCTCTGCAAAATCCGGACTAAGTGAACACAAAAAGATCTTCCTCGGTTTTAAGATACTTGCAGTAATAAAAGTAATAACAGAGCCGTATGAAAAACCTAAAATATAATTTAGGTCAGATTTATTTTTATTATAAAATTCAATGAACGCTTCAGCGTTTTGTGATAAGGTTTTATGATTCCAATGAACTGGTACAGCAACCACTCTGAAACCATTATCTTTCAGAAAAGTAATTAGCCATCTATATTCCCTATCTGTAGCTTTCATTTTAAAACCTGGAACAATAAAAAATGTTTTCATAAATCATTATTAAATATTAAATCCTTAACAAGTAATTCTATCTTATTTCTAGTGTCGCGAGTGAATTCAAGAGACTGATCAAATGGATCTTGAACATCCCAGTTGGTAATTTTTTCATTATTCATATATTCAGGCAAGGTCTCTTTTTCTGCCATTGAAATAACAATATCTGAGACTTCAATCAAATCAATAGAAATATTTTTTCTAATATTATCTTTGGCATCTATACCAATTTCATTCAAGACTTTTAGAACATTTACGGATGAGTCTCTGTCTTTTAATTTTTGCCCGTCAAAAATACCTACTGTTGTACCAGCAGAAAAAGTATCATACTTAAAATCAGTAAACTTATTAAATATTGCTTCAGCCATTTGACTCCTACCAACATTTCCACCACACACAAATAATATTTTCATATATTTAAATATTTTAATAATAGCTGTCGATGTAAATCAATTTTCTACCAGATACCACTTGTAATTAAATCTGGGATTAGATCTTCTTGTGTATGAGTAATCATAGGAAATTTTTTATTTTCAAAATCATCTTTAGAAAACCAGACAAAACTTTCAATTTCTGCATCTGGTTTTATCTCTCCTTTTACCTCACAAATATAAACTCTTTCAATTAATTCTTTTTCTGGATTATAGAAACTAGAAGTTTTATATTCTTTAAAGAATTTTGAACTCACAAGATCCACATTGATTTCTTCTTTCAATTCTCTCCTTAGACAATCTATATCGGATTCCCCATCTTCCAATCTACCCCCTGGTGTCCACAAATTAGAATAACCCCTACCAATTAGAAGTAAAATTTTATTATCTCTTATTATAATCCCAGCAATTCTAGTTTTTGTTTTCATTATTTATTCTTAAATAATTTTTTGTACTTCTCTTATAAATTTCGTATAGGTATTATATCATCATATTTTCTTTGACTCTAAATTCTATATTTGGTATTTGTTTTTCTAATTTTATCAAATCTTCAATATCAGATAGTGGGGTGTCCTCTTCCCATAATAGAAGCCTAATAATACCAATCACATAATTTCTAAACATAATCACGTTAGGCAGAGCGTCTAATTCGAGGTTATTTAATTGGCGTATTTTTTGATACTCCTCCAAATAATAATTCATAGATTCAACACCTTCATCATCTAAAATATTCCATAAACTATAACCCAGGCAGACTACAGAAGGAGAATAGCTCAGATCATCAAAATCTATTATGCCATTCACTTTATTGTCCAATACGATTATATTACCATCAAAATCAAGATCTAGATGATTGTACCCATAAGGTAGTTCAGGGTTTAAGATATAATTATATGCCCTTACTCTTTCTACAAAATTTGAAACCTCTGAACTATTCACAGGCAATGATACTATTCTATTTGCCATAGTATCTTTTAAGTCGGCCCACTTATTCTTATCTTCCTTTACTAAATCTGTGAATTGCACGCCGAGTAAATGCATATTTGCCTGAGTTCGAGCAATGTCAGATATCAAAATACGGTCAATATTAGAATTAATACTATTCCCTTCCACAAATTCCATTAACAAAAATTGCCAATCCTTATCCTCAATATTTAAAACAGAAAATTCTTCATCTTTATTGTTCTTGTAAATTAACGGAATTTTTATACCACTATCTCGTAGATAATCTTGAAATTTAATTTCTAATAAAATTTCGTCATTCGTTTTTCTGTCTTGAGAATAAACACGTAGAACATATTTCTTATTATTACTTTCTATTAAAAAAGAATTATTGGAAATGCCCTCATCTATCGATTTAAAAGTAAAATCATAAATATCATATAATTCTAAAAATTTAGAAATTATTTCTTGATTTATCTGTATATTTTTTTCGGGATTTAATTTAAACACTATTTATTTGTAATAACTTTTTGTGCCTCTTTTATAAATAAAGAATCACGAGTACTCATAAACTTTGCATGATAGTAAGACAAATCATCTTTTTTGAATTTCTTTAATGCTTCATCAACAGTAAACCACTCCAATTTAAATCCTTCATCTTTTTCACTCTTTGTAAAATGTGGTTCTCCATGCTTTTTAACATACGCAATATAACAATAAGATATCTGCAGTTGAGCAACATCATCACGGTATTCTATAATTACACCTACTTCGTCTTTTACGACAGCAGTACAACCTGTTTCTTCATGGATTTCTCTGACAAGTGCTTCTTTAATATTTTCCCCAAATTCAATTCCGCCACCTGCTATCTTATGATAATTCTTCTTGGATGCATAGAGTATTGCTACCCTACCCTCCTTGTCAAAAACTACAGATCGAGCAGCCTTTCGAAGTATATACTTTGAGACTTTCTTTTCTTCAAAACCCAGATCTTTATTTGTTAATTCTTTTATTAATTTCATATATAAATTATATCATCATATTTTCTTTGACTCTAAATTCTACGATCTTAGTCACTAGATCAAATGGGATAGGCTCCCCTAGTGGAAACTGAACAGCGCCTTTTGAACTTTTATATATAGACAATTCTTTTTTAAAATTCTTGATACCTGATGGCGCAGGATAAAATCCTATATGATTTTTGAATCCACCAAAGTGAACTAAATTACCATTCAATACAAATGTCGGGATGCCATACTTTATAGCCTCCTCTGCGTCAGGGGCAGCCCTGCGTATAGTCGCCCGCATTTTATTCAGCAATACCTGAACATCACTCGGAAACTTTTTTATGTAATTATCTATATCAACAGATTTTTTCATAGATTTATCTATCATGATCAACTTTGCCTTTGTTTATCATCCCCACGGCTCGTGAGAGAATTTTGTATTGGGATTTTAATTCTTGATGCTTTTCTTCTGTAATATTTGTCTCATTTTTTAAAGTATTCATCAGTGCAACGACAGGTATCAATGCTAGCCGAGCTGGCTCACGAATTGGATGGCTGGGTGCATCCTCTGATTTAAGGTCGATAATAGAATTTAATTCTGCGAGAGAATGTCTTGATTCAAAATCAGCAATCATATTTTCAAATTCTACAATTTCTGGACCAGCTTCCCTCCTGTCTTCTGGAGACACTACTTTTTCTGGGAAACGAGCCAGCCAATCTGCGCATCTTTCATCACCTTCTTTTTCAAGTAGTTTTTTATTTTCATCGGGGTTTAAATTAGGTGTCGGGAATTTATTTTTATCCATAAATTTTATTATACCATTGGCTGCCCGATAGGGAGTTTCGATCCTTACAGGATCAGTACACGCTTTTCCATTCGCGAGTACACTCATATGGAAAAGGTCTTCGAATCCCTAACGCATATGAAGCAGTTCATATGCTTCGGGCGCAAATATCCGCTACGCTCCTTTTGCTGCCCGATAGGGATTCGAACCCCAATTAACGGTTCCAGAAACCGCTGTCCTACCATTAGACGATCAGGCAATACTATTACTATATCTTTCAAGAACTCCCCCAATACCACGGGGACGATCAGGCAAAATAAACACTTAAACAATACATCCATAGATGCAATAGGCATATATTACCACAAAATAGATAAAAAACAATTGAAAAATATAGTACGGCGGGTTATTATTAAAGGATGAAAGAAGAACCACAAGTATTTAGACCAAAGAATTTAACAATTGAGGATATAAAGGAAGGTTGTGTGACTCTATACGGAGATGACAGCGAGGAGACAAAGCTATGTATGGTCCAAGAGGAATTCAGGCAAGGTATCGATATGATCCAGTCTTTTAGTCCTTCTGTCACATTCTACGGTTCAGCAAGATTACTAGAAGATCACCCAGAGTACGCTCGAGCTCGCAGAATAGCACAGCGTATATCCGAGGAGACAGGTGCAGCTATATTATCCGGTGGAGGTGGCGGTATCATGGAGGCGGCAAATCGCGGAGGATATGATGCAGGTGGAAAATCAGTAGGTCTGACTATAAAGCTCCCCTTTGAGCAAAAGACCAATCCATATGTCACAGATGTAGTACCATTCTATTTCTTTTTCACAAGAAAAATATCTATGTCCTACACTACTGAGGCTTGTCTATTCTTTGCTGGAGGATTTGGTACATTCGACGAATTGTTCGAGATGCTCACACTACGCCAGACTAAAAAAATTGATTATGTACCGATCATACTAGTAGGCACAGAGTTCTGGATGCCATTCCAAAATGCTATCAAGAGTGTGATGGTAGATAAATTCAAAACTGTCGCAGAAAAAGATTTTGACCTATACACTATCACTGATGATGAAGATGAGATATTGAAAATCATCAAGAATACAAAGATCAGAGACGGAAAAGCAACACTAGCATAATAAATATAAAATTCCCCACCAGTTCGACTGTTGGGGAATTTTATATATTACTTCTTTATACAAGCTTTCATAAATGCAGTGAAGAGTGGATGCGGATCAAGCGGTCGAGCTAGGAATTCCGGATGGTACTGAGTACCAAGGAAGAATGGGTGATCTACAGATTTTAACTCGGCTACTTCACATAGATGTCCGTCTGGAGATTTTCCAGAGAATACCAATCCTGCTTTTTCTAACCTCTCTACATAATCATTGTTCACTTCGTATCGGTGGCGGTGGCGCTCATTCACCTCTGTCTTGCCATATGCCTTTGCTGCCACACTACCCTTTTTCAAGACTGCAGTGTATGCACCCAGACGCATCGATCCTCCCATACGCTTTGTAGCTACATTCTCTTTTTGGCTCTCCATAATATCAATTATGATATTTGTAGATTTTGGATTCACCTCTCTCGTGTGTGCATCTTTGAGCCCTAGTACATTACGAGCATACTCGATCACGAGTAGTTGCATACCATAGCATAACCCAAAGTATGGGATCTTGTTCTTGCGGGTATATTCGATCGCTTTTATGATCCCCTCTACACCGCGAGTACCGAAACCACCTGGCACTATTACCCCATCGTATTTAGATAATTCTTTTAATTTCTTTGGGTCTTTTTCAAAAGTAGTAGATGATAGCCATGTCAGTACTGGCTTGCGACCGACTGCATATGCAGAGTACTTTATAGCTTCGATAACAGACAGATATGAATCAGAAAAAGTAAAATCTCCTGTATCAAAATATTTACCAATCACAGCGATCTTTACCTCGCCTTTTGTATTGTGTGTAGATTTTACAAATTTCTTCCATGCACGTGACCCAGGATTGTCTGATGGATCGCAAGTCATAGATACTACGTCGCAGATCATATCGCCCAGGCCCTCCTTTTCAAAATTGATAGGTATGTCGTAGACACTATCTACATCAGGGGCAGAGATTATTCTCTCTGTTGATACGTTGCAGAACATTGATAGCTTTTCTTTACGTTTTTCATCTAGTGGCTGATTACTACGTGCGATTATGATATCCGGCTGAATACCAGAAGAGTTCAGTGTGCGGACTGCATGCTGTGTAGGCTTTGTCTTCATCTCGCCCACCTTGGAAGGTATCGGCAGATATGAGACCATCACAAAGAATACATCCTTTGGATGCTTAATCTTGAGCATTCGGGCAGCTTCTAGAAATAGAATGTTTTCATATTCACCCACAGTACCTCCGATCTCGATCACTACTACATCTGCTCCTACGGCGTCACGAGCTGCTTCGATACGGCCAATAACCTCGAGTGGTATATGAGGCACCACCTGGACACATGCCCCACCGTATCCCAAATTGCGCTCACGCTCTATGACTGACTGATACACACGACCAGTAGTCATGTAGTTTATATGTTCTAGATTTATATTCAGGAATCTCTCGTAGTTATCCATATCCTGATCACATTCATCTCCGCTATTTGTCACAAAGACTTCTCCATGTTCTGTAGGATTCATAGTACCCGCATCTATATTTATATACGGATCAATCTTGATTGCAGTCACTACCTGACCACGATCCTGTAGGATACGAGCGATGGATGAAGCTGCTATACCCTTTCCCACCCCAGAGATAACTCCACCGACGACAAAAACATACTTACACTTAGACACATCCTTGGCTGATGAATTGTTTTCAGTCTTTTTCATAATTTATTTATTTAGATATTTATGTACAGCGAGGAAGCTCGACACTGCACCAATAGCTACACCTGCAATAATCTGGATAAAGAATAATTGAACAAATTGAGATTTATAATATGCATAAAGATCAATACCTAGGAAATCTGTCATTGAGTGACCTAGCCAGTATGATGCCGGCCAGAATAATAGTATGCTGATGACTGATGCAAATAATCCAACCAATATACCAGAGATGATGAATGGACCACGGATGTATTTATTCCCAGCACCTACGAGCTTCATCACACTGATATCCTCGCGAGACATATATATGATCAGACGCATAGTATTGAAAGTAATTATGATAGATATAAAGACTAGAATCACAGCCAGCATAAATCCCATACGCTGAGCGCCGTCTATTATATTATTCAATCTATCTATTACTAGTTTGTTGCGACTATAGTCCACAGAGTCGATAACAGAGAGCATGCCTGCAGACAGCACACTATCACTCTTTAGATAATTTAGAATACTCTCATACTGAGCTGGATCTTTTGCTTTTATATTTAGGGATGCTCCTAGTGGGTTCTCATCTAAAATATCAAAAACCTGAAGAATAAGATTATCATTTGAATGCTTTTCTTTATATATAGATAGAGCTTCTTCTGCTGATACATACTCCACGCTCTTTACCTCGGGAGCTTTCTTGATAGCAACCTCTATGGATTCTATTGTGTCTACATTAGCACGAGGGACAAAATATACAGTCACATCTACTTTGTCTTTCATATTTGAAAGAGCTGTAGTCAAAGAAGCTTGAACAAAAAACAAGCCTGTGATGACGAATAGTGTGATGACCATCACAAGCACAGCAGAGACGGATGTAAAACCACTTCGGAAGAAGCTACGGGAACCAGCACGAATTGTTCTTTTAGTATTTTTCCAAGACATATATTTTTATTATATCACATACTTACCCTCCTTATCGTCACGAATAATGCGCCCATTCTCAAGTGTCACTACACGTTTTCCGAGGCTATCTACTACACCCTTGTTGTGAGTAGTCAGCACTACTGTAGTACCTAATGCATTTATCTTCTTGAGGATATTCACTATCTCGTGAGCATTCTTTGGATCTAGATTCCCCGTAGGCTCATCAGCGATTATGATGTCCGGCTGATTTATTATCGCCCTGGCGATAGCTAGTCTTTGCTTTTCTCCTCCTGAGAGCTGGTGTGGGAAGTGTAGTGCCCTATTCTCGAGACCTACCAGTGCCAGTACATGATTCACATCTGAATCTATCTCGTCATCATCACGGCCGATAGCCTCCATAGCAAAGGCTATATTCTCATAAGCATTCTTATTTGGAATCAATCTAAAATCTTGAAAAACTACACCGATTCTCTGACGTAGCTTCATTAGGTCTTTTTCAGATAATTTATGAATATCCACAGACTGAAAAGAAACGGTACCTGATGTAGGCTTTTCTTCTGCTAGGATGAGCTTCGTTAGAGTGGTCTTGCCTGCGCCAGAGTGACCGACTACAGTCACGAACTCCCCTGGAGCTATAGATAGGGTTACATCTTCGAGTGATGGCTCTGTGTCGAATTCTGCATATTTTTTTGTAACATTATTGAAGTAAATCATTTTATTATTCTATTATACAGTGTTTATATATTTTTTAAATATTGCCCGATTGGAGTTTTTGTCCTGCAACGATGAATTCATCTATATCTCCATCTTCTAATACTTTATCGACATTTGAAGTCTCTACCCCAGTCCTTAGGTCTTTTACCAATTTATATGGATGGAGCACATAATTCCTAATCTGATTACCCCACTCTATCTCTGTGGTCTTTGTCGGAGTCATACCCAGTGCTATTTTAGCTTTGTCTTCTTCATTCTTCTTGAACAGCTTTCCTTTTAGCATCTCCACCGCTCTATCCCTATTCTGTTCTTGGGATCTCTCTGTAGCGACATGCACAGATAGATTCGTAGGGATATGCACTATGCGAACTGCAGTCTCCCTCTTGTTCACATTCTGACCACCAGGGCCTCCAGATTTAGAGAATTCTATCTTAAGGTCATCTGCGGGTATCTCTATCGGATCACTATTTTTATCAAATTTTGGAATCACTTCTACGAGAGAGAATGATGTATGCCGGAGAGACTTTGCATTGAATGGTGATATACGGACTAGTCGATGCACGCCAGACTCATTCTTCAGCAATCCATAAGCATTCTTACCTCCTACCTCAAAAGAAATATTTCGGTATCCACCATGATCATTCTCATGCTGATGGATCAATGAATAAGAAAATCCTTTTTGGTCAAAATATTTTGTATACATGCGTACTAGCATAGCAGTGAAATCCTCGGCATCATCACCCCCTGCGCCGGACAGTATAGACAGTATCGCACTACCTCGGTCGTATTTTTCGGCACCGAGCAATTCATCTTTTAATTCTTGAAGTTTTTTAATAGTAGATTGAGCGCGGACTTTGTCGGACCAGAAATCAGGACCCTGCATCTCCTGCTCTAATGTATCGATCTGTGCCTGTATATCATTGGTGTCTTGCATATCCCCCTATTATACCTGAAAAATGGGTAATAAAAAAAGGCCTGCAAAAGCAGACCCTCTTTATTTACTTTAATAACAACAATCAATGAATAGTTGTGTATTTTTTACTAAAAGGACGATCGACGAACCTTACATAGGTTGGAATACTAGAACTCCCCAAAAGAGCTACAGAATCCCTACGTACAGGGCCCCCACCATTTTTTTGACACAATTTGTCATAATCCTCGTAGGAGATGTCGTAGATAGCTCGTGCATCAGGGTTTTTTTCCGGATCTTCCGTCATAACGGCATCTACATCTTTAAAATAAGACACATCTTTTACTCTCAGAGTTACCCCCAATACTGCGCCAGAGTAATCAGACCCATCATCCCCCAGTAATGTATCTTTACCTGTACGAGAATCTTTTGCCACGAAACCCTGACAAACTATCATGTCATAATTCTCAAAAGAAAAAGTGAACTTAGGGATGCAGATTTTTTTTGTTTCTTCAAAATCTACTGGAGCATTTGTGTAATCAAACATGTAAGCGTCTTCAACTCCAGGACTCGCAGTTTTGATAAATTCCCTTGAATCTAGTAAAAGATTTCGAATTTCGAAAGCATTAAAATAATCACTAAAAATTGCTGAACTAGCCAACTCCCCAAATCCCAATATTTCAGCTTTCTTTGTAGAATGATTAAATTGGTTAATTGAAAAGTCACTAAAATCCATAGAATCTATGATCATTTTCAAATTTCCGTAATGAAGCATGAAATGATCTTTAGCATTTCTTCCTCTGGGTTTTTGATCTTGAAAAAGTTCTCCAATTAATTTGATGTGATTGAATTTGAACTGATCTAAAAATCTTTTAATGAGTTTCTGATATGAATCTTTTGGAATTAATTCATGCAGTTCAAACAAATCAGTGATTCCACGCAATAGTTCAGTGGTTTTACCAGAAGCTGAACAGACATTTATAGTCTTTGAGCTACCACTTCCCCCATTCTCATGATAAGCTAAAACATTTTTGTAGTGATTGGCCGTTCCCAGAACGACTCCTCCGTATTTATTTACGGAAATTTCTAGTTGATTTGACATGTGCATACTGTTTTGGTTTTTAAAAACTATACATTAAAAACATAGTTAAATCAATGAGCCTCCTACCAGAATCGGACTGGTGTTCACGGTTTACGATACCGTTGTTCTACCACTGAACTAAAGAGGCGCTATGACGCGCAGGCGTCTTTTGAGCCGTCGATGGGAATCGGACCCATGGTCTCTGTCTTACCAATAAATTAGTAGTGGCTTATTTAGAAAATATCATTAGATATCAAGGCAAAAGTTAGTTTTTAGCTTAGTAAAGCAGTGAATTTTGCGGGTCTCTTTTCTCCCTCAAAAACTCTAAATAAATCACTCCAGATCTGTTAAAAACTAATAATTGTTACGACTTACTCATTTTAGCATAAAATAAATCAGCAGAACAACCTACCAGTTTTTGGAACATTTTTTAAGGTTATTAAAGACCAATCTCTTTAAATACTTCTCCGATAGAAATAGCAAATATCCTGTCTTTTTTAACAACGGAGTGGGGTAACCCATATGACATTAAACCTACTATTTCATCAGTGTCCTTCTTTATTAAAGGGGCACCAGACAGCCCTACATTCCCACCGCAAGAGAGTTCAATAAAATCTTTATCTTGAACTTTAACATCAGGGGAATTTATTGTCTTATTTTCAATGTCTAAAATAGTACCATTTATACTAGAAATAACAGAGGTCAAATCAAAACTATCAATACCCAGTTTGTCATAAGATTCCCATTTCATTTTTACCCTTGCTCCTGGATTTCCAGGAACACTTGCCAAAAAACCTTTTAAGACAAAATCTTCACCCTTTTCTGTAGACGCTGCAGTACTTTTATTCTCGCCCCCAAAAACATCATCTGGAAAACAGATTGTTGTTGTATCTACATTAGGATAAAAGTGTAAATACTTCTTTTTTATTAAAATAGCTTTACCATCTTCTAGGAGAAGCCAATATCTAAAATTTGAAAAACCTTCATTAGGCTTGAATGCATCATCATTAAAATGATGATGAGCTGTTAAGGCTGTTTTACTATCAATAAAAAAAGCTGTTCCACATACTCCACCTTCTGTGTTGTGGTCGCTTGAATTATTGTATGATGCTTTAAATAATGCTGCTAACATGATTATTTATTTTAAGATATACTTTATATAGTATGACTTTCTTATTTAAAAGCCAAATTTACGGACAAAGACAAAAGTTCAATTATTTGCTTATCAATTTTAGATATCCCATATTTTGCAAAGCTAGATACCACATTTGATGCGAGTTCAACTTTCGAAATTTTTTGACCAAACATTACGCCTACACCTCTATGTGATTTCGCATAATCCAAAAATATTACTACTTCACTTTCATATTGTTCAACAGTCAACGGCTTTTTAAATATTTCTGATATAATTTCTACTGGGTAATAAAATTCAATTGCTGGTTTCTCCAATAAAATAAATCGAGATGCATCTGCATCTCCCATAAAATCTCTTATTTCATCGATGAGACCCTTATTCTGAGCTGGATTATCAAAAATCCCACATATTAATTTTAAATAAACAGGAACATATGCCTGAGTCTTTAGCATTTGAACAACTGCCTTTGTTCCTGTTAATGCTTCGTCATATCCATCCAAAAAATGAAATACTATACTTCTATTATTACAAATTCCGGTTTTTACCATTTCACCTAAAACACCCCTTAAAAAAACACTATCACTTCTACCTTCAACAACTACTATATTACCTGGGAAATGAAGATCAGTGGGACTACTGCCAAGTAAATTATATATACCCTCATTCAATTCTTCTTGAGTAGTTATTTGTTTAATTGCTATTTGCCCTTCTACTTTTGTAACTTGATAGTTATTAAGAATAATATCTCTATCCATAAATAGGTGTGAGTGAGTAGCAATCAGCACCTTTTTTCTAGGTACTCCATTTCTTCCAAATGCAGCTTCTTTTATTAATTCAAAAAGTTTTTTTTGCATTCTTGGTTCCAAACTCAATTCTGGTTCATCAATTGCAAGTACTTTAATCAAAGGATTAAATAATTGAATAATTATAGAAAGCACAGCAATTGTGCCTGTTCCTTGTAATCTTGGGGCATGACCTCCAATTGTAACTTTAGGCCGTGAACTAAATCTATTAAGTTCCTCCTTTGTAATTTGAATTTCCTCAAAAACGGAATTAAACCAAACTAAAATTCTCTCTAAGGTTTCAGGGTCTTGTCTACTCAATTCAATAATTGGATCTGGGCCTGGGATTTCTCCACCATTTCCAAAGCTTAGTCTTGGAGTTGTGTTTTGATCTTCAGTATGACCAAACCTATCTGCATTTATTTCATCCGTGGTATTAAATCTTTGGGGTGAAATATAGTCGGCTATTATGCCTGATTCTCTGCCACCCAAAATAAAATACTGTACAGCTCCAATTATAATTGAAGATTTTCCACAACTATTTCCACCATAAAATACCATCAAATCACCTAACTTCATATCAAGATGTTTGCCGTTTAACGCCTTTATTCCGTTTACTTTTATATCCATTTTGTTCTAGTAATTAGCTGTATAGACTACAATTATACCATTTATTTGTATTTGAGCCGCTAGTGAGAATCGGACTCAGGCTCTTTCCCTTTCCAAGGGAGTACTTTTTGCCACTAAGCTATTACGGCTTTACAAGCCATACTATATCATATTTAAGGCATGCTTCCATCATTAGAATTCTCCGATTTTCATAACCTCTATATCAGCCTTCATTTCTTTAAGAGGTAAACACCTTAAAATAAACAATATTTAATAGAAATTTAACAAAATAGCTTTAATTGTATCTAAATTAAAGCTATTAAAAACCTAAATATGTATCAAAAACTAAATATTACTGATATAGCCGCTATTATAACAGCTTTTTCTACTGTTGTTTATACTGTAGGGACTTTTTTATTATGGAAAATCAGCCAAAGAAGTCTTCAAAATGCTCAATTACAAATAGAATTACAAAGGCAGTTTATTGAGGCAAATTTTATAAGTTCAATTTACAAAAACTTCCGAGAGCTTTATTCTTCTATTATTAAAGATAAGCATGATATTAAAATACTATCAGATGCAAAGAAATCAGATCCTGACACAGTAAGGGAAGAATATTTAGGTAGTTTTTTAATAAACCATGCATATGAAATTTATTCCTTAAATCAAAAGAAGCTTATCCCATTAGAGTTATGGGAACGGGTGGTCATTGACATGAAAGTGCTTTTTAAGTGGTCATTTGTTAAAAAGAGATGGGGTAAAATTAGAAAGTTATATCCGCTACATTTTCAAAGCTTTATTGATGACTCACTTATAGATTACGAAGAATAATTGTTATTTTAACTTTTTTTTATTAAACTTTGTGATACACTATAAATATCATAAACATGGACTTGAAAATTTTATGCTCAGAAAGTAAAGAACTTGATGGTGGCACATGCTCCGGAAGTTCATGCCCAACTATTTATGAATCATCAAATGGTTCAATAATTGTTCAGGGTTTTAAAATAACCAATGAAGAGAGGAATACTATTCTTATCCCCCAAGGAGAAGATATGGTAGTTATCCCAAAATCACTTATTGAAAAAATTATTAAAAGAGGTATCTAAAATCACTTATTATGACCTTATTGGAATGTTTAAATAATTATGAAAATGAGGCATTCAGACTCGAAACTTTACCAGTATATATAGTTCATGAAGAAATGGACTTGATTTCTTCATATTTAAAAACGGGTAACAATGAAATGAGTGCTGGCTTAAATGAATATGTATCTATTCATTCTGATAAGGTTTTAAATGGGAAAAGGCACATTAGAGCAAGAGTTATACCTGATCCAATTTCTGATTATTTTAAATTTGAAGTTAATGTTGGTTATTTTAATCAGAGTTTTGCAGGTTTTGAACTTGTATTTATGGAACAAAATGATTTTAATAAATTAAAAGATATCCAGCCTAGTCAAAACATTTTTGATTATTGGTTATTTGACAGAACACAACTTATTAAAATGATATACAGTCCAAGTGGTGAATACTTAGGTCATGAATTTTCTACAGACAAAGAGGAAATTTTATATGCTTGCGAAATAAGAGATGCATTTATTAATAGAGGTAAGACTTTTAGTTATTTGATTGATAAATATGATATTTTAAAAAATTAATTTAACTGCTGAAGGGTTTCAATAATTAAATAGTAGGTATTTACCCAAAAGAAAGTTTTCCAATATCATCTCTTGTATCTTCCATTGAAATTGACCTCAGATATGTTTGAGTCATTTTTATATCAGCATGGCCCATTAGCTTTTGAATCTTCACAATATGAACCCCATTCTTGGCCAAATTACAGGCAAATGAATGCCTGAATCTATGCAAATGAAACTTTATACCGGACTTCTTAATATGATTCTCTGTCCAATGTTTTAATCCAAAAACGGAAAGCCCCTTATCCTGATTATTTGAAACAATCAAAAGTTGTGTTTTGTAGCCTAATCTATTGCGTTCCTTAAAATAGCTTTCTAAATGGTAGTACAAAGTTGGGTGGATTGGTACATATCGAGTTCTTTTGGATTTGGATGTTTCAGCCCTTACTGTAAGGACTCTTTCTTTAAAATCAATATCTGTTACCCTAAGTGAAATAAATTCACCTTTTCTTAATCCACAAAAAAACAAAATACTTATCATAACCGTATCCCTACTTTGAAGGAGTGAATTTCCACGAGAATTTAACACTACCGATGCATAAAGCTTTTGAATTTCTTCATTTGGAAGTGCCCTTTGATCTACGTATTCAGGTGTACGTAGCTTTACATAATCTAAAGGGTTTTCAGGAATTAATCTTTTTTGAACTAACCAAACAAAAAATGCATTTAGCTTATTACTATAAGTTTTTAAGGTTGAATCTCTTAATCCCACCTTAAATCTATCTCGTCCAATTAAACGTCTTCTGGTTTGAATTCTCTTGAAAAATTCATGAAGTATTTGAGTACTTATAAGTTGTGTAGAATCAATCTCTGGCATAGTTGTGCAGAAATGTTGAAATACAGTTATATAACTTTTAATTGTTTCAGGTCGTAACCTACGAGAGTATCTACATTCTGAAATAAATTCTTCAAATAATTGGGTTAAGTCTTTTCTCACTACTTCATTTTCCCAAATGACAGAATAATAAACATCTAACAGGAATTACCAATTTGTTGTTAATTCCTGTACCATTATCTCCCTTCAAATCTTCCATATACTTTAAATATGAAAGATGAAAATGGAAAACAAATCACACCCATAGGGCAAGTTAACTTTAGAAACGATGAAAGAGTTTTTGGCATTTACCAGAACGACAGACTTGGCCATATATACACCCTAGGTAGAACGGGAGTAGGTAAATCGACTCTTCTTTTAAACATGGCTATTAGCGATATTAAGTGCGGTAATGGGTTTTGTATCATTGACCCCCACGGAGACCTTGTAGAGGCCATTTTA
>Ga0172380_10000307_pt1 | contig 99411 bp, 90 predicted proteins | sample Leawe162metaG_FD_119747 | JGI IMG/M metagenome (GOLD analysis project Ga0172380, IMG submission 119747) | Leachate microbial communities from a municipal landfill in Southern Ontario, Canada - Leachate well 162 metaG | ecosystem: Engineered > Solid waste > Landfill > Unclassified | place...
GACCGAACTGTCTCACGACGTTCTGAACCCAACTCGCGTCCCGCTTTAATGGGCGAACAGCCCAACCCTTGGGACCTTCTACAGCCCCAGGATGCGACGAGTCGACATCGAGGTGCCAAACGGGGCCGTCGCTATGAACGCTTAGGCCCCATTAGCCTGTTATCCCCGGAGTAACTTTTATCCGTTGAGCGGATCCCCTTCCACATGGAAGATCCGGATCACTTTAACCTACTTTCGTATCTGTTCGACCTGTTAGTCTCACAGTTAAGCTTGCTTTTGCTAATATACGTCCACCACGGTTTCCATCCGTAGCAAGCAAACCTTTGTACGCCTCCGTTACTTTTTAGGAGGCACCCGCCCCAGGTAAACTGACCAACTGACACTGTTTCCCGTTTTCGCGAGATTAGAGATGCTATATGCGTTGAGTGGTATCTCATTGTTGACTCAGCCCGGACCAAAGTCCAAACATCAAAGTCTCCCACTTATGCTGAGCAACACATACTACAACCCAATATCAATTTACAGTAAAGCTTCACAGGGTCTTTCCGTCTAACTGCAACTACCCGGCATTTTTACCGGGAATGTAATTTCACCGAGTCTAAGATTAAGACAGTGTGGAGATGGTTGTGCCATTCATGCGCGTCGGAACTTACCCGACAAGGTATTTCGCTACCTTAGGACCGTCATAGTTACGGCCGTCATTCACCAGTGCTTAACTCTCGAGCGTGAACAAGAAAGCATAACATTCTGGCATTGGACAGGCATCACTTCCTATACATCCTCTTTCGAGTTAGCAGGAAGCTGTGTTTTTGATAAACAGTCCCCCCCACGTCATTCGCTGCGACCTATATTGCTATAGGCAGGGCTTATTGCTAACTTACGCCCGCTAATTTGCCAAGTTCCTTAATCATTAGTTATCTCGATTGCCTTAGTATTCTCTACTATCCTACATGTGTCTGATCTGAGTACGAGTTAAATATACATAAGTTTAGTGGTTTTTCTAGGCACCAGAGCTATGAGAATTATTCAGTCCGAAGACATCCTTCCCGATCGGGCTTGAGAATAAGAGCGGATTTGCCTACTCTTACCTCCTCAATTGCTTGAGGATCTCGCCATCTCGACTTACATTCTTAGTAAGCTCTCACACATCCCAATGCGTCACCACATCACTGTATAAATAAGGGCTGGAATATTAACCAGCTATCCATCGACACCCCGTTTCCGGGTGAGCCTTAGGTCTCGCCTAACCCTACGACGATGAACGTTGCGTAGGAATCCTTAGGATTTCGGCAGCAAGGATTTTCGCCTTGCGTCGTTACTTATGTCAGCATTTTTACTTCTTTACAGTCCAGTCGAAGCTCACGCCCGACCTTCAATCCAAAAAGAACACTCTCCTACCGTCATACTTGCCGAAGCAAATAGACTTTCAACTTCGGTATATAGCTTAGCCCCCTTACATTTTCGGCGCATCTTCGCTTGTCCAGTGAGCTATTACGCTTTCTTTAAAGGATTGCTGCTTCTAAGCAAACCTCCTGGATGTTTAAGCAAAAACACCTCCTTTTCCACTTAGCTATACTTTAGGGACCTTAGTTAGAAATCTGGGCTGTTACCCTTTTGACTACGAAGCTTAGCCCCCGCAGTCTCACTCAACAATATTCCTCATAGCATTCGAAGTTTAACAAGGTTTGGTAATGCCTTTCGACACCCCTAGCCTTATAAGAGCTCTACCTCTATGAGATCTTCATTGCTGGCTGTACCTAAATACATTTCGGAGAGAACCAGCTATCACGTAACTCGATAAGCTTTTCACTCCTACACACAAGTCATCGGAAGGTTTTGCAGCACCAACCCGTTCGGTCCTCCAGCATAGTTTCCTATGCCTTCAACCTGCCCATGTGTAGCTCGTCACGCTTCGGGTGTAATGATAGCAACTAGTCGCCCTATTCAGACTTGGTTTCCCTACGGCTCCGGCTATAACTGCCTTAGCCTCGCTGCTACCACTAACTCGCTGACCCATTCGTCAATAGGTACGCGGTCACTCTTACGAGCTCCCACTCCCTTGTATGCTAAAAATTTCAGGATCTATTTCACTCCCCTTCCGGGGTTCTTTTCACCGTTCCCTCACGGTACTATGCGCTATCGGTGTAAAAAGGTATTTAGCCTTACCCAGTGGTCTGGGTGGATTCATGCCGAATTTCTCGTGTTCGACATTACTCAGGAACTATTAAGGAGGTGGTTTATTTTCAAATACGGGACTATAACCCTCTACGGTATTCCTTTCCAGGAATTTCTTTTAACAAAACACAATATCCTAGAATTCTTGCTAGAGAATTCAAAATAGCCCTACAACACCTCTTATAGCAACGCCTAGCAGCTTACACTATAAAGGTTTGGGCTCTTCCCAGTTCGCTCGTCACTACTACGGGAATCTCATTACGATTTCTTTTCCTCGTGCTACTGAGATATTTCACTTCACACGGTTGTGGTCATTTACGACATTCCGGTATACGGAATAGGTTGCCCCATTAGGAGATCTCCGGTTACAAGCGGGTATTGGCACCTCGCCGGAGCTTTTCGCAGCCAATCACGTCCTTCATCCACCTTTTTACCCAAGGCATCCATTCTTAGCATTTAAAAAGATTCATTGTTTTTATAATAAACGTAATATATTATACTATTGTTAAATATCCACATCATGCATCATAACTTTTTTTAGTGTAAAAAAAATATGTGCAGGGTTCTTTATAGTAATAAATACGCTCATTGCAAGACTTTTTTAGGTGTTTTTCATTATATTTTTAGAGTAGGTAGTAAGAGCCAAAACTCACCAAAACATACCACATCTACAAAGATTTTCAAAAAAAAGTCAAATAAAATACTTTAAATAACATCAAAAAATAGAGAGGAAAATACAAAATAATAATGGTAATTATATAGTATACTATACATATCACATGCGGAGGAAAAATATAACCAAATTAATTGTCTACTTATGTCCAATTCATTAAATTTTTGGTGTATTAAAAAAACCAATTTATTATACAATAATTGACAAATAAGGGACTTATATATATACTTAATATAAGCTTTATGCTTCTATATATAGAATGAATAAAAAAATTGTCATTATTTTAACTATAATAGTATGTGCATTGTATGCAGTAGGAAATGCAAACATTATGCTTAATTTTCTCGATATTAATACTCAATCATTTCAAGATAAATTTTCTCTCATACATTTTACGGCGCCAGGAAATAATTTTGTAGGAAGTATTTTTCGATTGCCCACAAAATCAGTGAGTCCAACCCACATAACTCTAGGCGTTCATAGTAAAATATGTACAAAACAAATCAGAGGATTATATTTTAATTCACAAAGAGGAAAAAGATTACGACCACTTGATGAAGACACACTCACACTTTTACAACAACAAAATCCTTCGTACTCTAGTCTACAAATGACAGGATGATTATTTACTACCTGTGATAGTGGAAGTAATTATGGAATTTTTGGATATATAGAATATACACGATGAGGAGTGGTATCTCAGATCGCTGCAGGAACAAGATTAAATTATAATGATAATAAAATAATCGCTGCTATGGCAAATAGTTTTCAATATTTTGATAATAAAGTTCCTGTCGGATATCTCTATGATAGTAATGGAGGAATATGATATGTCGGTTGAGAACTGACCGGTGACGAAGATCTGATAAATTATTTAAATAGTGGATGATCAATAAATAGTTGATTTATATATTCTTGAGATACAATTATTTCACATAATCCAAATCGAACAACAATAATAGAAAGCTGAAATAATGCTATGGGGACCATGCGAAATCTTATCATTCAATGAAGTGTAGGATTATCAAAATCTATCGATGAAAAAGAAAGACTCTCACTCTTGGGTAATTTTGAAAACAAAACAGTGATATATAATGGAAGTGATATTAATTCTTCTACACTAATAAATTTTGCAAAACAAAAATGACAACAACTCTGCCAAGGAAAAGAATTATATTTGAATACAATATTATGAATAGATCCAGCAAACATTATCTGTATAGAGAACCATGATTTGACTATTGATCTCAATACAACAACATATGAAAACAAAACTATTATCGTAAAAAATGGTAATGTACTATTACAATGATGAATGAATACTACTTCACCAGCGCTTGATCTTTTTATCGACAAATGATTACTCTATTTACCAAATCCATTCAACACACGACAATGATTTGATGATCAATGATTTCCAGTAAACAATGGAGTAACCTCATGAATGTTTTTAAAATGAAATTTTATAATAAATGGTTTGATGTTATGAGAATGAGTAACTGCATTCGATCATAAACTTCATCTTCAAGGAAAAATAACAACCCTCAATACACCACTCACTCCAAATCAAAGCAGAATAGATCAAATAGAAGAATTACTTTGAACAACAACATATGAAAGTTTTATCAATCTCCAAAAGGTATTTACACGAACATGTTGATTTACCTGATCAGGTAGCGATGGAACGTCATGTACCACAGGAGGAATTATTTCTACGACACCATTGGTAATCTTGAACGGAAATTATCCATCAAATATAGTGCAATAAATTATTGGATTATATCACAAAAAGAGATATACTCTACAAAATATTTACCAACAAAAAAAATATGAAATATAAAATATATAGCAAAACAAATAAATTTTTAGATAGTTTGTGAGCAGACATCTATAGTGCAAAAAAATCTATATATATAGAAATGTATATTTTTTTGGATGATAACAAAAAACCATACAACTTCGTAGAAGCATTAATAGAAAAATCAAAAGAGTGAGTACATATCGTATTGATACTTGATGCATTTGGCAGTAGAGAACTGAATATATCTATCATACAAAAGATGAAGAAAGCGGGCATAGATATACATTTTTTTAGTAATCGACTAAGAAGGACACACAGAAAATTGGTTATGATAGATGAAAAAATAGTGTTTTTTGGTTGAGCAAATATCAAAAAAAGTACAAAACATCGATTGGACTTACAGATAAGAATCAAAGGAAAAATAATCGTCAAACCATTCCTCAAAACATTTGCCAACACCTACAAAATGTGCGGATGAACCAACAGAAAAATCAATGCTTATGCGAAAAAATGATTCTTCAGAAAAGTAAAATCTCTGCTTATGGAAAATTTGCCAGGACATAAAATGTACCGTCTCACAGACTATTACAAAAATAAAATAATCAACGCAAAAAAAAGTATAAAAATAACTACGCCATATTTTATGCCTCCACGTTGGATGATTGCACTTCGAGATGACGCCATAAGAAGAGGAGTAAAAGTAGAAATAATGATTCCTTATGATACAGATATCAAAACATTGAATAAAATAAATTATTATTATATCAGCAAGTTGACGGACATGGGAATACAATTCTACGCCATTAAACAAATGAATCACGCAAAGATGATGATCATCGACAATCAAGAATGATTTGTCTGATCACAAAATATTGATCACTTATCATTTAGTCATAACTTCGAGATAGGTGCGTTTTTTAAGCAGAAAATTCTAGTTAATACACTCATAGATGTCTTTAATGGCTGGAAGAAAAAATCAGTTTCCTATACAACATTGGATATAAGATTAACCTTGCGAGATAGATTTGTCCGCGCAGTATATAGAACAATTTTTTATATAATATAATACAACTATAAAAATATTTAAAAAAGAGGCAATTGCCTCTTTTCTTATAGTCAGATATATTAATTGTTATTGATGATAATATGTAGTCAGATCAATGGTCTGATTGAGGATATTTTTTGCTGGATCAGCAGCAGTCACCACGACAGGACCAAGAACGTCAATTTGGAATTCAGCGGTAGCTATACTATTTTTAAATTCATAGAGTTGAATTCAATTTCTTGTAATTTTTCCTGTAATGACAGCAGTAGCGTCTTGTAAAGGAATAGTAACTGTATATGTTGCGTCAGCATTTTTACTTACTCTAATGCCAGCAGTATTGATTATTGGAGCAGCGGTATCAGTTACCGTAGGAGCTGGAGTAGAAGCAGCACCAAGCGTTAAGATAACTTGCGAGCTAGCTTTGTTGGAGAATCCAGCGAAATCAAATGCCACAAGTTCTAAAGTATATGTTCAGTTCTTAAATCCTGTTCAAGTAATTGTTACTTGTTTAGTATCCGTAATAGATTTAGTATTTCATTGCGCATATTCAAAGATTCCTATTTGTTGTTTATCAAGAAGTACCAATACTTTTCTAATATTTTTAGGACCATTGACAGTATATGATAGACTAAAGCTGGAAGCAATAGCACTTGCTACATTAAGCGTAACTTTGATGTTAGTGTCGGGTCTTTCATCTCTACCTGGACACATTTGGACAGGTGCCTGAACAAAAATATTATTATATGTATATGTCACTTTTCCACTAGAATGAATAGCTCATATAGCGGTTGTTCATCCAGATATAAATGCGGTAGAATCTTTCCATCGCTGAGTTATTTCAGCGAGATCCATACCATTTGGCATGAAAGTAGTTGGAGTTATAAGATATCCATTTCTTACATCACCTGGTGCGGTAAACGGACTAACCATTCCATTACACATACTATCAAACTTAAGAGAAGATTCTCCCTCATCTTCAGATAGTCCTGGGGAGTCTTTAAATTTAATAGTACTAAGAGTAAGGTCGGCTGGTGTTCCAGCTCCTGCAGCTTTTCCAGAAATTTTATTGATTGATACACTCATCAAATCTACTTCAGGAATATTTTCATCACTAATATAGTTATTTTTCATCAACCATCAGAATATTGTTTTAACCGGAGTAGCATGAATAGTTCATCCAAACGCATTAACATTCATTGGTGTTCCGTCAGCATTTCCTGCTCGGAAAATCATCACTTTGCTTGGTGTATATGCAGCTAACCATCAATCTCTTGCACGATTTCCTCTATCTGTTTTTGCATTTGAGGTTCATGTCTTGAGTGCATATTTAAGTCCAGCAACATTATATTTATTTTCCCAACCTGGAATTCTATTTGCTGTATCAGATAATATTTTCCACATCAAAGAGACTATTCCTGGTTTGATTACTGATTTTTGAAGATTTGTTCCTGTTTTTTGATATAAGATAGAACCATCTCTTGATCTGATTTCTAAGATTGGATTGATCACAGCTGGAGTAGAAGTCGTAAGATGAGTATATGCATTAGCAAACTCAAGCATAGTAACTTCAGCAGCTCACAAAGCCAACGGATATCAATATTCTACATTGTCTGAGATACCACTAAGTCCAAGACTTTTAAGAAACGGTTTAGCTACAACTTCACCACCAAGGGCAGTAAATGTTTTTGCAGCGGGAATATTTCTACTATGTCCAAGAGCTTTTTTGAGTGGTAATATTCCTTCAAAACTATCGTCAGCATTGTTTGGCTGATCTACTCAAATTTTAAATGGAATATCATAAATCGGAGTATCTATAGTCAAAGGAAGTTTTTCCAAAGCTAATGCATAGATAAATGGTTTAATAGAAGATCCAGTTTGTCTTGGTCTTCTCACCATATCATTTTGTCCTTTTATAGTTTCATTGAAATAATCTATAGATCAAACATACGCAAGTACATCACCATTTTTACTATCCAAATAAATCATAGAACTATTGTTCGCACCATTGTCTTGTAAGACAGCATTATTTTTAATAATAGCTTCTTCAGCTACTTGTTGTGTCTTAAGATCAAGTGTTGTCTTAACAATAAATCATCATTTACTTAAAGTACCAGTTCCATAGGTTTTCTCAAGTTCTTCAATAATCCATTGAACGAAATGAGGCGCTTTGATTTCAAAAACATTTTTACGGAAAACAACATTTATACCCTCAATAATAGCATTTTTAAGCTCTTGTTCAGTAATATATCCATCTTCATACATTCTATCCAGAGCCAAATCTTTTCTTCCATTTATATATTTTACATCAAGATTATTTCATAAAATATTTATAGAAAATGCTCATATTCCAGCGATAAATTTGATAACCGCATTATTACTTTTCTTATTAGAAAGATCAGCATTATTAAGTATTTGAGTGAATTTATCAGTAACGATCTTTTGAACATCACCAGAGAAAAGTACAGGATTACCAGATCTATCTTTTACCGTAAATTCTCCTACAACTAAATCTCTATTTTTATACGGATTATACAATGACGGACCTTTAGGAATAGATGCGATAATTGATGATTCAAGAACCGTGAGGTCTTTGGCAGATTTGTCAAAATATGCTTTTGAAGCTGCTTCTATACCAAACGCATTATTTCCAAATGAAATATAATTGAGATATAATTCAAGTGTTCTATCTTTCATTTCCTTACGAAGTTCAGCAGCAGAAAGATTTTTTATTTCTTTACGAATCATTTTTTCCAATACTCCACTAAGTTTACTTGTCATAAGAATTTCTTTTATTTTTCTTGTAATCTTTCTGTCTTTGGTCAAAAGAAGATTTCTTACTAACTGTTGAGGAATTGTTGATGCTCATTGTACTCTTGAACCAGGATTGAGGACAGCACTAACTGCCGCTCTTATCATTCCCAATGTATCTAATCCATTATGTTCTCGATAACGTTGATCTTCAAGTGCAACAATAGCATTTATCATATTGAGAGAAATACCACTATAAGGAATATATTCTCTATTCTCTTCAAATAATCTATATAATACTTCTCCATTTCTATCTTCGATAAGTGTAGCTTCATTAAAAACCATATCGTTAATCTTACTTACATCAGGCAAATCAACTAAAATATTTTTTGTAAACCAAAAACCAAAAACAACAACAAAAAAGATAAATAAAGCAAGTAGCCAAAATACTACTTTCTTTTTTCTGTTTGGTTGAATTCCATGCTGAGAATATGATGACACTCTTCAACTAAAATTTGGAGAATATAATCTTTTTTGATTGAAATAACTCATGAAAAAATAGATATGGTATAAAAATATATTTGAAAAAAAGAAATCTACTGCAACAATGCAGTAGACCCCTTATAGAAATATATATGTTTTTTTCAAGGTAAAGGTTACAAGTTACAAGTTATAGAAACCTGCTCCCTGTTCCTTTCATCCTGCTCCTAAAATCTATTTACCATAAATATAACAACTAATTTTATCATTATTTGTATTTTCCCAACGTTCAGTTACTACAAATTTTCCAACATAGTTCATATCTCTGATAATCATCTTTCCGTCTTCTGGATAATAATTTATAACCTTTCCTACGTGTCCAGCACTTGATCTTAATTTACTATATACAACCACGGCTCCTACAGCAGGTTTACTACCCACTCTCAATCCAGCCTTTTTAGCATTAGCACACCATAAACGTGCATCACCACCAAACGGTCTTTCTTGAGTTGTTTCATTGATATATGGAAAGATATTTGGACTAATAATCGCTGCATACCATGTACAATATCCTACAGCAAATCCATTCTTAATCTTCTTGGTATATGTCCATTGTGAAATAATAGTTCCTTTGGCTTGTACATTATTTCCCTCATCAGCAGAAACAATAATTGTTGTTTTCTTGGTTGCTTTTACTGTTGGTTTACCAGATTTATTGATAGTAGGTCTATATGTTATAGTAGATTTTGGAATAATAATAGGAGCTGGTCTTTCAAGAAGAGCCAATTCATATGCTTTTTCTTTTGTGATATTAATAAATATTTCTTGTCCAGGAGTAAACAATTCTGTTTTGTCTTGAATGTAATTTAGCGTCATTAAATCTTGAATATCAAGACTATATTTATTGGCAAAAACAACGACATTATTTTTTTCTTTGATAGTATATATTATACCATCTACTTTATTAGAAACGTTTAAAATTTGTCCAGGTTCTACAGCATCTTTTTTAAGATTATTTTCTTTTTGAATAGAAAAAACAGTCGTTCAGAAAACGCCCGCTATTTTGAGTAAAGTATCTCAGTTTTGGACAGTATATTTGATGACACCATTATCGTTGTCATCTACATTTACATTAACATAGTCCAAATTGATTTCGTAAGAAATTCCATCATCCCCTTGGATAAAGCTTGTGTTAATAACTAATTGTTCTTCATTAGTTTCAAACAGATCTGCGTTTGCAATAACAAAAATAAAGAACACAATAAAACATAACGATAAAACGAACTTGAAATAGTTTACACGATTAAATTTTATCATACAAGATAAGAGTGATAAATGGCGGAGAGAGTGGGATTTGAACCCACGGTCCGGTTGCCCGGACGGCTGCTTTCAAGGCAGCTACATTCAACCACTCTGTCATCTCTCCACAGATGTTTTAAGGGTTTCTTACGTGATTGAATACTTGCAATAGAAAAGACTAATGATTTGCCACTAATTTTCAAGGAATAATGTTTTATTGAGATTATTAAAAAAGGACTATATTTTATCTGACAAATTATTAAAAGGAATTTATGACGACAACATATCCAATCAAACGCATTCAAACAGGTATGAATAATCCTATACTTAGGAATATTTCTGGCGAAATTGAAGAAATCACACAAGACCTGATTGTTTTTTGTCATAAATTAATGGTTTTGATGTATCAAAATAAAGGTGTAGGATTAGCTGCCCCACAAGTCGGAGAAAATATCAGAGTCATAGCTACCAGTCAGCGAAACAGAAAAAAAACCAAAGATAAGTTCTTAGGAGAAACAATCATGATCAATCCAAAAATTGTAGATAAATCCAAAGAAATGATTCTTCGAGAAGAAGCATGTATTTCATTACCAAATAGCACAGGCATAGTCCAAAGACATCATACTATTATTGTAGAATTTTTAGATCTCAAAGGAAAAAAACAAATTAAAAAATATAAAGAATTTAATTCTGTGATCATCCAACATGAAATAGATCATCTCGATGGCGTGTTATTTATGGATAAACTCGAAAAAGAAAAACCAGAAAAAAAGAAGAAAAAATAATTTAAAAAAAAGATCCCACGCTGGGATTTTTTTTATACTATATAATAGTTGTTTAATTTATTAAATCATCAGTCGGCAAGAATCCGAGCTGAACGGCATTAGGGATTTTTACGATTTCTGCGCTTACATCAACCACATCTCTCTTGAAAGTTGTAGATTGGATAGAATTCCAGTTTTGTTGTTTATAATCAAGCAGTTTAGTTTTAAGGATTTCATATTTAAAAGTAATTGTAGTCATATTTTGGTTTGCTTGTTTAAGAAAATATCCACGAGTAGAAGAAAGGTTTATAAAATAGAGATAGAAGAAAGTACAAACCAAAAGAAAAAAAGCTAATGCTCCAACCTTAAAAAGTTCAACGATATTATCATAACGTTTGTATCTGCTGACGATTCAATTATAGGCCTTATTTACTTGACCTGGAATAAAAGCAAATGTTTTCATACATCAAAACTAATTAAAAATTAATAATTAACAATGAATAATGTTGGTATTAGTTTCTTAATGAACTATTATAATTCACAATAGTAAATAAGTGAACATTTCCGACATTTTTCACTATTCATTTTTCATTATTCATTAATCTTCTCAAGTATTCTCATTTTAGCACTTCTTGCAGCCCTATTAATTGCCACTTCTTTGTAGTTTGGCATAACGGGTTTTTTAGTTACTAATTTGTAATTTCATGTAGCAACCAAATCTTTGAACGCTTGTTTTACAAATCTATCTTCGATGCTATGATAGGTAATTATAAGACATCTTCAAGCTGAATTCAAAGTTTCTGGGAACTCAGACAAAAACATTTTCAGATTTTCAAGTTCTTTATTGGTTTCGATTCTTAATGACTGAAAGATTACAGTACATGCCTTATCTCAAAGTCCACAGTCATTTAATACTACTTTGAAGTCTTGAGTAGTAATGATCGGTTTTTGTTTTCTTGTAGTAACAATATGTTTTGCAAGTTCAAGGGCTTTTGATGGAGAAAAATCTGCATAGATCTCAAACACAGTTTTGAGCTGATCTATAGTATATTTATTGACAATATCAGCAGCTGTTGAGCCCGTTGAGGTATCAAATCTCATATCCAATGGCGCATCTCCTCTGATACTAAATCCACGTTCTACAGCTTTGAAATGTTCAAGATTTACTCACAAATCATTCAAAATAAAGTCAGCTTTCCTTCCATTCAAAACATTTTTTATATCTGAATAATTTCCATGAATATATTCGATTCTATCTCCAACTTTCAATTCTCAACTTTCAATTCTCAATTTAGCCTTATCCATCATCAATTGATCAACATCAAATCCTACCAATCTCGCATTCTTCGCCAATGATAAAAGCACCATAGCATGTCCACCATGTCCAAGCGTACAATCAACGATAAGTTTACTTTTTGGGTCCAAAAACGAACAAACCTCATCACGTAAAACTGGCGTATGAATTATCATATCTTAGCAAGAAATAAAGTGAGAATTACTATAAGTAAAGAGAGCAAAATAGCAAAACAACATCAGACAACAAGACTTGACTTTTAATTTAATATGTATATGGTTGAATTGAAAAAAATAATAAAAACAAAACTAAAATATTATGGACACAAAAAAAATAATAAAACGGTTTTTAAAAAAACCAACAACAGAAAACTTTGAACAAATTAGACTCAATTCAATTGCTTTATTATTGGTTTATGAAAAAATTGAAGATAAATCACAACTAACAGTATTTTTTGGATTTGAAGAGTGGCACACAATTTGTAAAAATTCATCAGGAAAGTTAAAAGAATTAGCTCTTAAAGAGATGGGTAATTTTGAAAAAACATTCGAAGAATGGGAAATAGTTTGTAAAAATTCATCAGGAAAGTTAAAAGAATTAGCTCTTAAAGAGATGAGCGAACTTACAAAAACATTCGAAGAATGGGAAAAAATTTGTCAAAATTCATCAGGAAAGTTAAAAGAATTAGCTCTTAAAGAGATGGATCAATCTGAAAAAACATTCGAAGAATGGGAAGAAATTTATCATAACTCATCAGGAGAATTAAAACAACTAGCCTTTAAAAAATTGAATGAATTTAAAAAAACATTCAAAGAATGGCACACAATTTGTCAACATTCAGTAGATGAGATAGAAGAATTAGCTCTTAAAAAAATGAGTGAACTTGCAAAAACATTCGAAGAATGGGAAACGGTTTGTAAGGGCCCATCAGGAAAGTTAAAAGAATTAGCTTTTAAAGAAATGAGTAAATTAATTTAAACAATACAATTAATAGCTCCACGAATTCGTGGAGCTTTTTTAAGCAAAAACAACATCAGACAACAAGACTTGACTTTTAATAGAAAATAGGTATAAAAAAATAAACAAACAAAAAACAAAACTAAAAATTATGAAAAAAACAAATTTAATAGGTTTAATCGGTGTGATATTGATTCTTTTATCAATGCAATCATGCAAAGCACCTTCTGTCGGTATAGCAGAAATGCATGAGGTAAATTATGATGGTATTATGAAATTTAGAACAATTCTTGGTCCTGGTGCTTGGGGAAAAGATACATTGGATGCTGATTCATTAGCTGAACATGCGACTCAAAATTTCAGAAATGCTTATTATAAATACATGATGAAAGACTCTACCAAAATGAATAGAACTGGTTTTATTCCAGATATCATTGAGGAATATGTTGTATATCTTGTAAATATAAAAGATGGTATGACCAATCTTGAAGAACCAAAAATTGGAATACCAGGCAAAATCTATCGAATATCTCCACGATTTTCAGAAGAATTATTTTCTATGTTTATATCTTATGTCACTAAAATAGGCAATAGAACTGCACTTAGAGATCTAGAAATTGAAAAAACATTTAGAGATCTTTTTGATGCACCAGATAGTACATATAGAGATAGTTTAAATTACAGTTCAACAGCAGCAAAAAGATTCTATGAATATTACAGTAATGTATATTCAGCAGGTGAGGAAGTTGAATATCTTCAAAAACTCAAACCTACAATCCCAATAGCAAAAATTCAAAGTCTTTATGCCAAGTTAAGATATAAAGATGCTGAACAAAAAGGGTATCTTGAAAGTTATGAAACTAGATATTATGAAGAACAGGATGTATATTATATCCTTATGCCTCTAGAATAATATTCGCAAAAAAGTTATAAAGTGATGCATTTTGTGTCACTTTTTTTTATAAAAAATAAAACATTGATTGATTTATCAAGGCTTTTATATAAGCTAAATAAAGCAATTTTAATTATATCAAACATATGAACATTTGATTAGTAGGTTCGACCAATGTCGGAAAATCTACGCTCTTCAATAGACTTATCGGACAGTTTAGAGCGATAGTGACAGACATTCCAGGGACCACCAGAGATATTATTGAACATGAAACTTTGATTGACGACATCGGTAAGGTAACTTTTTTGGATAGTCCAGGATTGCATGATTTTACAGAAGAAGAAATACTTATCAAACAAATAATAGATCATTCTGATTTGATTCTTTTTATGATCGACGACAACATCGGGATTACTGCAAAAGAAGAACATATCTATTCCTATATCTTAGAAAAAAACAAGAAAAATAAGACTATTTTGATCGTAAATAAAATAGACATCAAACATAAAGAGAAAGAATATGATATCGCAGTAAACGAATATTATCACCTAGGTTTTGAACACGTTATAGGTATCAGTGCAAAAAAACAAAAAAATCTTGTAGAAGTAAAAGATCTTATTACCAAAATAATAAATACTAAAAAATTAAAAGAAATAACAGATACTGAAGCATTAGTTACCAGTGAAACACAAGTCCAAGACAATAGAATCCATATGGCAATCATAGGAAAACCAAACGCAGGAAAATCTACACTACTCAATACATTGATGAAAAAAACAATTTCCAAGGTGGAAAATATTCCAGGAACAACGCGTGATTATATTATAGGAGAATTTACACTAGAAAGAAAAAAATATGTTGTTTATGATACCGCAGGAATCAGAAAAAAGTGAAATATTCATGGTATAGAAAAGATAGCTTTCGACAAAACATTAGATATGTTAAAATATAAAAGACCAATTATCTTATTTATGGTAGATGGTATTGAGGGGCTTTCTCATAGAGATATGACACTAATACAAGAAATTAATAATCTCGCGTTACCAATGATTCTTTGTATCAACAAAATGGATTTATTAGATGCAAAACACCAAAAACTACTTGTTGCAACGACGAAAGCAATGATGGATTTTGCCAAATATATACAAGTTTTTCCTATCTCTGCAAAAACAAAAACAGGAATCAAAGAGATATTTGCAGTATTGGGAAAAATCAAAAAAGAAGCAGAAAAGAGAATTGATACCAGTGAATTAAATGATATTGTAGGAAAGGAATTTATTAGTAGACCACCAAGATTTCCAAAAAATAAAATCTGTAAAATTTTGTATATTACTCAAATAGACGTAAATGCACCAACATTTATTGTATTTGTAAATCACAAAGCAAGAGCCAATTTTGCCTTCAAAAGACGGTTAGAAAACACCATAAGAATCCATTTCTGATTTATGGGAACTCCTCTCGTGATTAGATTTAAAGAAAGACAAGATTCGAGAATAGAAAGAAGAGATGCTGAATCTGCTGCAGACAAAGAAGAAAACGAAGAAGAAAAATCAAGTTTATCCTCAGGAACAAAAGAAAAAAAGCAAGAGGCGTATGGACATAGAACAAAAAGCAAAGAAACAAAATAAATTTACCAATAATCATACATATGAGACACTTAAAACTTCGAATATGAACAATTATCTTCATAGGACTTGATCTCTTATCCAAATATGTTTTCTATAATTTTAAATATTTGAACGAAACAACGCTAATCCGACCGGTATTAAACAAAGGGATTTCTCGATCATTACCGGTTCCCTATCTCATCATCATAGGAATAACCATAATAGGTATAGTAGCATTTTTTTGGTTATTTATAAAGAAAAAAATAAATCGAATTATAGCATCATTATTAATCGCTGGAACAATAGGAAATTTGGTAGATAGGATAATATATGGAGGCGTAAGAGACTTTATAAATGTTAATATATTTAATTTTCCTATCTTCAACTTAGCAGACACTATGCTATGTATCGGTGTATTTATACGAATATTAGTAGTTATGCTTGAAAAAAAGAAATAAAAAAATAGAATTGTCCTCACACAATTAGTTTTATTCGTTATTATTATATCATGCAGTACACAGGAACCGTAAAATTCATTTGACCAAAAGAAACCATTGGAGCAAATGCGATAGAAAAACAAACTATCGTATTGGAAGAAGAAACTGATAGAGAATTTAAAGGTGGACTAGCAGTAGATTTTTTCAAAGACAAAATTGAATTAGTAAGCAATCTAAAGGTTGGTGATACTATCACTGTTTACATCAACACAAGAGTAAACGAATCCAAAACACAACCAGGAAGATACTTCAATAGTATCACAGGATGGAGATTGGAACAAGGAGCAAGCGAAAACAAAGAAGCTAAAAAAGAAGAAGCTAATGATGATTTACCATTCTAAATTACATACAATAAAAAAAACCCCGTAAATACACGGGGTTTTTTATTTTAATATTATTTGTAATCTTCAAATTCTGATTTTTCGAACAATTGACGAATAATAGTACCTAATACAAATAATATAATAGTAACTATTAATGACAACCATTGATCTTTCATAAGACCAATATACAGAAACCAGCCTATGGCAGCACCAATCAAAGAACCAGCTATAATACTAGTACCAACATCAGTCTTAATACCAATCAAAGAACCAAGCCAAATACCAACCATGGTACCAATACCAATACCAAGAAAGGTATTATAAGTCATAATAGGAACTAAAGTGTAAATTAAAATACAAACTAAAGCACCCAAGACAACACAAATTAAAATCGTTCTTATCTTTTTTTTAAAACTTTTTAATAAGAACACAGGAATAAAAGATAACAACCAAAACAATATTGTCTCTGATGCAATTTTCCAAGCAGAGACAACAGGTGGTTTCGTCTTTAATTTAACTAAACCCCATTCTCTAACAAGAAAGATGGAAGTGGTAGTAATTTGTTTTTTTATTCCCCACAAAGAATATTCATAAGAAACTTTTGAACCAACTTGTAAACTATCCTGCATATATGCTTGTAAGATTTGCTCATCGTTATACACACCAAGCAAGACTCTATCATAAGTATATGTCTCCAAAGAACCATTTTTTTTAACCTGTTTCTGTACTATTTGTGCAGAAGTGGGTATAGCAAAATAAGATAAAGCTATTACAAAAGGAATAATAAATTTTTTCATATCTATATAATTTTAGGTTTTGTTTATATTTTATAAAACTATAATTATATATTTAATAGAAAAAGTCAATAGAAAAAGGGCATTAAAATACCCCCTCAGAAGGAGAGGGGGTGAGGAAAGAAAACTAATAAAAGAGGGATTTGTTTATTTCTTCTATTTATTCTGAATTCTACATTTATTTTATAGTCTTTCCATTCACATATACCTTTATTCTAGATTTTAAACTAGAAACTGTAGTATACCATGGTGGTCTGATTGTAATAGTAAAAGAGGAAATTTCTGGATAAGAAAAGAATACATTTCTAGTCTTTTCTTCGCTAAGCCCAACAATACGTTCTTTCATATCAGGCAAAATACTATTAATATCTTTGGCAAAATCATAATATTGTTTGATATCGACTTTGGTAGGAATAATAAATACATGTCACTCTTCTTGTTTTATATCTTTATATAAAACTATCGACGAAGTATCTATGGTAAAGATTTTCATCTTATCATACAATCTTTGTTTTACATACCTATCAACAACACCTAACAAATCGACCCTTTTTATATAATTAAAATGAAAACGAGCAACAACAGATCATTTAAGAAGGGGAGTTTTTTCGCCAGGAATATTTTTAATCTGAATTTCTTTGACTTGGGTTGAGACCAAAGAATCAAAATTGAGAACCATATTTTCAGGTGATTTGAAATTGGAAAAAATAATATTTGATTTCTGTTTGTATAAAGCATCTACAAGTTTTCCTGAAAGAATTTCAATATCTTTGAGCGAAACAGTTCCTTGGGAGTGAAGATTTCAACCAGTGAAATCTTCGATAACTTCACCATAAACATTTTGAGCATAATAACTATTCTTCATATTTTTGATAAATACCTTAGTTCATTTGGAGATATTTCCTCTTGATCCCATAAGTACTCATTGGATATCTGTCTCCATTGCCTTGATAACAACGAGAGTTTTTCAAGGGTTGTTTTCTGTTCCCTGAAGTACATTAAAATATTTTACAGCGACAAACTGACGTCCATCCTCAGTAACAAATCTTGTATCTTTAATAAACGAATATTCTTGAGGAAGTTTGTTAATAATTTCCACTGTTCCTTGAGAAGGTTCTTGTATATATTTAATATTTGAAGTACTCACAGTCATATCGTATTTATAATCAATATATCCTGTATAATATGGGATGTTGAGATATCTCGAATCTTTTGCAAACTCTGTATCAACAAATGGATAATAACGGAAATTATAAACTACGCTTTCTATCTGACTTGTTGGAATAATATTTATATTTGTACTAGGAAGAATAAGTGAATATAGGAGAAATAAAATTACAAAAACAAAGAGCACTTCAAAACCAAAAACTACATAAAAAATATAGTTTTTTTTGGTATATACCTGAAGATGAAATTTTTTTATATTAAAGAAAAAATCATATACCAATCTAATATATTTGATAACTTTATGTTTCTCTTGATGAAGAACAGTGAGCCCAAGACTAGAAAAAAAGTATTTAGATTTATCTGTTTTGGTTACAAACATACCATTCAAATTCTTTTTTTGAAGAAGCTCTTTAATTTCTTTCCCCCATCGTTCATTATCAAAAAACGAATGTTCAGGATCGATATAAATATAGATAGTTCTACCGTTAGGCACTTTCTCTATGGTTTTAAATATTTTGTATAAACTATGTTCTTTGAGAAAAAACAACTTCATATATAAGAACTAGTAAGCTATAAAAACCAAGTTTTAGTCATTGCGAACCAAATGGAATGAGGTGTGGCAATCCAAGATAAGATTGCTTCGTTCCTCGCAATGACTCTTTTTATTATTGTAAATCAGGTACTTTTTGCCATTTCTTGTATGCTAAATAACAAATCAGAGCAAGGATCCAGGCAGAATATTGTTTTATATCAAACATAATAGTTCCTATTGAAAATACAGCGTGTCTAGCATATTGTTGTAAAAGCAAAATCAAACTTAATAGGATTAATAGGATAGCGAACCCAAGCATTCAATAACCAAATTTTTTCTTCTTAAGAAATTTAATAATAAATACAACAAAGAAAGATCCCAAAGAAAGAAACAATCCAATAGGATAAATCAGATTAAACTTATTTCGTTGACTATCAGAATGAAGTGATTTTATACCAAGGAAACTATTAGTAGATGTTCCTATAAAATTATCTCACATCAAAAGAAAAATTCATAAAGGAACTATAGCCAAAGCTAGAGAAAAAAACAATATATCTGACCATACTTTTTTATTTTCTACTCTCGTGATCTTTTGAAGAAATACAGATATCGAAATAAACAATCAAATAAGAACACCTAGGAGATGAAACTTATATCCATAAGGAGAAAGTATTTGTAAAAATTCAGACCAATTAGTAGGGAATATACCCACCTCAAAAATAAAACTTACATATGATCCCAAAAAATAAGTTAATACAATCAAGAATGGTAACCAATAAAAAAGTTTCCAAAAATTTTGATGATATTTTTTAGTAAGATATCGAGCGATAATAATAAATACAAGAAAAGAAACAATAATACCTATTCCTGTCATATAAAATTTTGATCACCATAAGATGAGATAGGGATACATAAAACCAATTAATAATTTAAAATTAATAATGAATAATGTTGGTATTTTTTTTAATATAATATATTATTCCGACATTTTTCATTCTTCATTATTCATCATTCATTTAGTTTGTTTATCTAAGAAATTCTATAATCTTTGTTTCTCTAATACCAGTAACTCTGATGATACCAGGATAATCAAGCTTTTCTTCAATCTTTGTACCAATAGTTTTGAGTAATGTTTCAAGTTCAGTATCTGAGATTTCTTTTGGATTAACGTATACCATAATCTCTCTACCTGCTTGCATAATATGTACCTTATCAATACCGTGTATTTCATAAATAAGTTTTTCAAGTTCTCACATCTTTTCAATAAAGAGGTCTTTGGTATTGAATCTTGCACCAGGTCTAGAAGCAGATATTGCATCAGCAGCAGTTACTACCCAAGCAATAGGATGCGTAATAGGTACATCGTAATGATGTGCTTCAGCTGCATTGATAATAGCAGGATCCATACCAAGTTTTTTCAATACTTCAGCTCCGATAAGAGCATGAGATTCTCCAGTAGTTGCTATAATTTTTCCAATATCATGAAACAATCCAGCTTTTTTAGCCAAGATAGGATCAAGACCAAGTTCACTAGCGATTGCTTCAGATATTTTAGCTACTTCGATACTATGTCTCCAAAGGTTTTGTCCATAACTAGATCTAAGAGAAAATTGTCCAATCATTCTTACTATTTCAGGTTTCATCATAGGAATATTTAACATAGCGAGTGCCTCTTTACCTTTTTCTGTAAGAAGGTTTTGAAGATCAGCAACCACCTCATTATATGTTTTTTCGATATAGAAAGGATTTATTCTTCCATCTTTAATAAGTTTTTGAAGCATAACTGAAGCAATATATCTTTTTTCGCTATCAAACGAAGAAACTCTAACAGTCAATGGAGTATCATCTACAATAAGTTCCACACCAGTCATTTTTTCAAAGTATCAAATATTTCTTCATTCTCTTCCAATAAGTTTTCCTTTAATATCTTCATTTGGTAAATCAATACTTCTTGTTGTAAATTCATCTACAATATTTACGACAACTCTCGGTAATGCTTGAGCAACAATAATGGCTGCTTCTTTATCTGCTTCTTCTTTTTTAAGAGTTTTAAGTTTTTCAATAAAGACAATCATGTCTTTTTGATATTCTTTTTCTACATTAGAAAAAAGTTGTTCTTTTGCTTCTTCTTTTGTTAATTTATCAATATCAGAGATTTTATTCATTTGTTCTTTGATAATTGCATCCATTTCCTTTTGTTTATCGTTAAGTTTTATCTTTTCTTGTTCTAATTTTTCAAGTCTTTCATCCATTTTTTCCTCTCTAGCGAGAAGTCTATTTTGGATTATATCCATCTTCTCTAATCTTTGATTTTCAATTTTTTGTGCTTTTTCTTCAGCAATTTCTAATGATTTTTCAGCCTTTTTCTTTGCGATCTCTAACATTTCTTCTTCAATTTCTTTTACTTTTTCTATTCTTTTTTTGAAATCTAATGCTTTCTGAGTTAGAGTTTTCTTATATCCATAAAACCCCCCCAGTCATCAAGCTCCAAGAGCTACGACAATCAAGATAATGTTGAGTATATTCATCGTAATAAAATTATTTATAATAATAAAAAATAATGTCTGAAAGTGAGTATACTATTTGTCCTATAACTTTCAACCGAAAATCGGTCTCTTAGCACCCGAGTGGAATAATTAAAAAAATAGCTTCTAAAGCTAAATAACAAAAGTCAGCACCCAGATACTAAGGTTGAAATTGCATATCAATAATCTTTTATTATAATGAAGCCATATTTACCCTCAAATAGTAATTAAATATGGAAGATAGAGATCAACAACTAAAAGTATATCTCGTAGATATCGTAAACAAAGATATTACTCCAGAACTTTTGGAAGACAGAATGAATGAATTAGAAAACCTACTCACTACCTATGGTGGGATAGTTGTTTTGAAGAAATTTCAAAAGAGAGACCAACCAGATTATCAAACATATGTAGGTAAATGAAAATTAGAGGAAATTATGGCAGATATGCAAAGATTGGACGCAAATCTTTTGATTGTAGGAAATGTATTGAAGCCATCTCAGATATATCATTTAAATGAATTACTTCGCCCAATAAATGCCAAAGCGCGAGACAGAGTCGATCTTATTTTGAAGATTTTTGACAAACATGCAACTAGTATGGAAGCAAGATTACAAGTAGAATTAGCTGCTATCAGACATATGGGACCAAGAATTTTTGGTATGGGAATGGAACTTTCTCGTCAATGATGAGGTGGAAAAGGAGCCATGAGAGGACTTGGAGAAACCAACACAGAAATTATGAAAAGACATCTCAAAGAAAAAGTTCGAAAGATAGAAAACGAACTCAAAGAATATGAAAAAATGCGTAAACTTCACAGAGACTCTAGAATCAGAAAATGAATGCCTACTGTAGGAATCGTTGGATATACCAATACGGGAAAGTCTTCATTATTAAATGTCATGACAAAAAAATGAATTTTGGCTGAAAATAAATTATTCGCAACCTTAGGAACTCACGTAGGAAAACTTTATATCATGACAAATTCTGAAACGGGACAATGAAAGGAAGTTCTACTCAACGACACTATCGGATTTATTCGCGATTTACCTCCAAAACTCATAAAATCATTCTCTTCCACCCTTGAAGATAGTATAGAATCAGACCTACTTCTTCATATTATTGATGCCTCTGATCCTTTTATCGATGAAAGAATATCAATCGTAAACGATATTTTGGACAAAATTTGAGCCAAACAAAAGAGAATTATGGTCTTCAATAAAATAGACCTCTTAGATAAAACCCAACTTGCAGAATTAAAAAAACATTTCCCAGAAGAAGAAAATGTTCGAATTTCAGTAAAAAATGGTTTGAATCTAGAAGAAGTAAAAAAAACTATAATGAAAAGTATTTAAGTTTGTTTCTGAAACTCATTAAACGCTATAATAATCTCGTCAGCAACTTGCTGGGGAGATTTTTCTTTAGTACTAATAATAAAATTGAAATTATTGGGATCTATAATATCTATATTATATAAATCTTTAAATCTTTTCACATTTTCTTCATTTCTCTTAATTGTAACATTTTTAACATCATCAAGCGAACTATATTCATCACCTAATCTTTCCTTGTCATTGAAAATTCTTCTCGCTGCCTCTTCATCAGTTATCTCCAAAAATACCTTAAAAGAATGGGGCTGACAAAAAAAGGCCATCCTTCCATCAAGGATAATCTTGGAATTTACATCCAGATTTTTTTGATATTCTTCATATTTAAGATCAAATGTTTCTTTATTTTCTGGTTTTTCTCATAAAATATCAAATTCAGAAATTGTAAGTCCCATTTTATGCGCAAGTTTTCTTTTTATTTCACCAATAGAAATATGTTCGTATCATAATTTTTCTGCTAATAGTTTTGATATTGTTCCTTTCCCACTACCTGCTTTTCCTGACATAGTAATGATCATGTCCAAATTAATAAACAATAAAAACATAGAGATAACAATATTAAGTGGACTTTAAACAGGATTTACACAAGCAAATTAAGAATCATATTCACGCTTTCTTCGAAAACTGGTTGATTAAGTGAATAAAAAACAAATTGTCCTCTTCTTTCATCCAAGACCAAATTAGATCTTTTGAGGATGTCTAAGTGATGAGACAATGATGCTTGAGTAATGTCAAAATGAGTCAGTAATTCGGAAACAGTCATTTCCTTCTGTTTCAAAAGCTGGATTATTCTTCTGCGATTCCTGTCAGACAAGGTCTTGAAGATGGTGTCCATCATTTGAATGATTGGTTACATAGATAAACATCTATATCTACCATAGATACTATATTTACTCCACGAAAATACAAGAGAAAACAATATAACAAAAGGAATTAAACATATTATATTTGAAATGTCAATTCTAAGTAATATAGACAATACACTTTGTTGTCACAAATTGTCGAGTTATTCGTATACTTAGGTGTAAGGATGCCCTTTTTCAAATATTAACCCTATTATGAAACTTCAAGAATTCTTCAACACACAAAAAGATACAAGCTTTACTGATGTAGATAAATTAGATCTCTATCAGAGTATTTTGTATAAAAAAACAAAGCAGGCCTCACTTAAAAGGTCATCCTTTGTGCATGCAAAATATTTTGTATATACTATGGTGTTTGCAATATTGATGACAGGAATGTATGGGGTTTACTTTATGAATGATGGGAATTTCCAAGACAACAACCGATTCGCTATCAAATCAAATACAACAAATACCGTTCAAGCAGATTATATAGCTCAAGTCATAGATGTAAAAGGAAGTTTTTCTATAGAACATAAGGGTGTTTTAGCCACAACAAATAACATCGGTAACGGCGACACTATTTTACTCAAAGAAGGGACTCAATTAGTATTCGAAATCAACAGTGGGACCAAGTCAAAAATTATCGGACCAGCTAAACTTATTATCCAAAAAACAACTGATGAAAATTATAAACTCAATCTGATCTATGGAAACTTCATTCAGATGGAAGGAAAACAAACAACAGCACAGACAATTGAACTCGCAATCAACGACATTACCGTAAAACAACAAGACAAATCTCAACCACTTAATTTCAAATTTGTAAAAGAAGGAAAAAATCAAATCTTCCAAAACAATGGTGCAGACATAATTGTTACCAAAAGTAATGGAGAAGATAAGGTGACCACTATCAGCAATAAACAAGTAGTAGCAATTCAAAGTAACGACATTAAAGTATTCGCAAATATAGATACATTTACCAAGGCAGTTCAAGAAAAAAATGTTTCTCAAACATTTTCATTAACTAAAGAAGAAACAACAACTTCAGGAACAGCAAAAGTAGAAACAATAGAAACAGCATTACTTAGTCTTCTCAATACTCCACAAATTGGAGAAAACAAAGAAGAAATAACAAAAGAAATATCTTCAGTACTTAGTGATGAAAAACAAATTTTAGATCCAATCCAAGACGAAAAAGTAAATTCTAGTCTTTATGTAGATTTTTATACTCCAGAACTCAAAGCTCTTGAAAGCGCATTTCTAGCAGGAGATGACGAAGAATTCAATAGTAATTTTGTCAAAATAGAAGGAAGAATACAAACTGTTTATCAAAGTTTTGGTATGTTATATAGTAAAATATTATGAACTCCAAATGAAAAAATTAAAGCATTAGAATCAGCTATCATAAGCCTAAAAGAAAAAATAACTAATAATTATAAAGTTCCTCCAAAATACATAGAAAACCTTCAATCTATAGAAAAAACACTAAGCAATATACTTTCACAATCATATGGTAGTACAGCTGTTCAGGAAACAAAAACAGATATGCAAACAGATACACCAGCCGAAAAAACAATACAAGAATAATATATAACGCAATAATTTTTTTTAAACAATAATAGAATTCTATGCTTATTTTTTTTTATAAAAACGACGGCAGAAAACTTAAACAAATCATTACCTGATTACTCAAATCATGAGCAGCTACAAAAATCAGAAGGATTAATTATGCTCAATCCTATACCCTTCACGACACCAAAATCCAAAAAACTGAAGAAAAAGCAATTATCATAGAATATACTCCAGAAAATCTTGGAAAATTAGAATCGTTATTGAAAAAATCAGAAATACATCGAATCATGATTAAAAATATAGATATTTCAAACCAAGCATAGAGATACAAATCTTCACATCAAAAGTATTTGCTCGTACCGCAAAGCGGTGTCAAAGAATATAGTATATTACCCAAATAACTCCAATTAAATCGCTTTGCAAAGCGATTTTTTTTAAGTATAAATTTTACTAGTTAAAAAACTTTACTCCTTATTATCATCATGATCAAAAAATTACTTACCGGGGTTATTTTATGATTAATGGCTTTTTGAGCACTTTATTTCTACTTTTTTTATACTGGAGACACAAGTACTTTACTAGACTGGATCCAAACATATAAACTTTATACAGCAATATTTTTTATCTCCGCTGTGATACTCTATGCACTCCAATGAAGAAATAAATTATTTAATTTCTTGATGTTTATCATTGTATTAATCAATCTATTTATCTTATGAAATGTGTTTTTCAGAAACAACATAGGATTAAATAGTGGGCAATTTCTTACTCTATTTGGACTCATTCTGGTTGCATTAGCAGTAACATATATCACACATCGAGTACGTTTTATTTTTATGGGTATTGTTGGTGTTGGAATCGTTTTTGTGTTATTGACATGAGTACTACCTCTCTATGAAAATATGCCAAGTATAAATGATTTTATCTTATCACAAAAAGCAAAAATAATTAACCAATGAGCATCTGAAGGAACATTGCTCATCAAAAATGCCTTATGAAGTAAAGAAATATCACTCAGTGAACTAAATAGCAACGATATAGATCTTTCTCAAAAAACTCAAATAAGTTTTGCCTCTAAGACAAAAACAGAGACAGAAAAAGTGTTTATCGATCTCTGAAACGGTTCATTTGTAAACATAAATCCTCAATCGGCAATTACCTTAGAACAAATAGAAGGTAAAACAACGATGCAAATCCTTCAAGGTAATGTAGAATATTATATACCTTCAAATCTCTCATGAGCACTAGAACTCATAGGAAAATATAAAGGGAAAAACATTCAAGACATCAAGTCTGATGTACGATCAAACTTAAATAACCAATTTGAACAAAGAAAAGAAGAATTTTTTATCAATCAAATAGGTGGTAGTCTAGTTCTTAATCCAGCCATAAACAAAGTAATTAAATTTTTTATAAATACACTATATAGTATCAGTCCAGAAACTTATCAAAAAAATCTAAACAACTATAACAATATTCAAGAATATTTTGGAATATCTATAACAGGAGTTACTATCTCAGCAAGCACAGGAGACAGTATTAAAAGTATATTTAATGATATTATGTCTCAAGCAAAAAAATGAGCTGAAGAAACTAAAGTCAATCAATGGTTAGGTAACTAATTGAGATACAATAAAAATAAAAAAAAATTCGAACAGGTAATACCAAGTTCGAATTTTAACATAAAATAATGTAATTGTTTTTCATTTACTTGATTCTCCTTTTCTTTGATAATTTTTTTAATTTGGATCGTTTTTTACTTTTGCGATTTTCAACGGCTCTTTTGGCTTTTTTTCTTAAATTACATTTTCTCATAATGACCTCCTTTCTAGTCTTTATTTGGTTTATATTTTCAGTGAATATATAGTTTAAAAGAAATTAAGCAAGATTATCTCACATTACTTCATGAGTAATTTCATGAACAACTTTTGTATATCCAGAAGCAGTTAAATGTCTTTTATCTATTTGATAGTCACTAGCAGCCAAAATAACATTTTTGTTGATATCTATAATAGGTAATCAATTTTCTTGTGCAAAATTTTTGATAATAGCATTTACCTGGTCTACCTTAGTATCTGGAACCATATTTTTATCTGCATAATACTGTAAAGTAGGTAAAACCAACTGAACAGGAGCTATTTCATCTTTTATAGCCTGGAGGTTATTTTTCATATTTCCTACTAAATTTTTAGTAATATCATTTGCTCAAGTAATCAAAATAAGTGATTGTATTCAACCATTTATTAGAGTTGTTTTTTGTTCTTTTATTTTCGCAAGTAATTGAGCCGTATCATTTCCATTAAAATAATGAAAGTTTTTTGTTTGTTCTATAGACAATCATCACATAGATTTTATTCCTCCAGCATGTGAATCCCCCACTAATGCTAATTGATCAAAGTTTTTTGCCAAAATATCTGGATTTCAAGCATATTGTTCAGGATTTGTTACTGAAACATCGAAAAAACTAAGATTTTTGGTAGTATCTCTCACGGTCGCAGTAATTTCTTCTACCGTCATTTTACCGTCTTTATTGGTATCAAATCATATATTTTGTGTATAAGCAGCACTTCATTTATAATACCCAACGTAGCTTAGTGGTTTTCCAATAAATGCTGGAGAAAAGACAGCTAAATATACATCTTCCAGAGTATGTAATTTATCTTTATAAGGCAAAAAATATTGTTCTACAAAATCCAACTGTTGAAGAGAATACATGTTCTTTAGTTGGTTTGTTGTTGTCCCAAGATTCACAGCTGTTGAGTCCATAAACTGAATCAATCAAGTAGCTGATGATAGTGGATTTTGTATTTTTGTATTAAGTGTACCAGCACTTTCAAAGGTCATAACTTTCATAAGATGTTCGGGGTCTATTCATAAATTAGATGAAATCTTTATTACCTTTTCAGTAAATTTTTTATATTCATCGTTAGATAGTTTACATTTTTCTAAATCTAATCAGGTAGTTGATAGAGTTTTTGGGGTATATCATAAGGTCTCATAATTTTGATTATCAGGGGTTTTTAGTGTAGAATCTTGATAGATAGAGAGGTTTTCTATACCCAAAGCAACTCATCAAGCAAAAAATGTTCCACACACTAATCCTCCAGTCAATGCAAGCATAAAATCATCAGAAGTTTTTATTCCAGTCATAAAATCAACATTATTTACAAGAGATGGAATCGTAATCTGAAGATATTTCGTCATAGTATCTTCTGTAATAATAAGCTCATTAAGTCTATCTTTATCAATAATAATATTTTTATCAGCATCTTCTTTTGTAGGTACAATTACTCACAAAGACTGAAGAACTCAAATATTTAATGATGCCTTTTTATCATTAATATTATCATATAAAGATTTTTTAATAGTATCAAGATCTGATGGAATTTTAGCTTGTAAAGCAGGAGCCAAACCAGTTAAAGCAAAAACATCAATAGTTTTTGCACCAGTATATCATCAAGTTGTTATAAGATTTTTATAGGTCTGTAAGCTATTTTTAATAAATTCTTTCCCCTCTGGGGTCATATTTTTATCAATATTTTGTCTAAGATATTCTTGATATAATCATTCTATTCAATTATTAAATCACATAATTTTTAGAGCGAAATTAAGGACTCATCATTTCTTCTTTCCATCTTTTCCACGAAAAAGCTCCATTGGATTTTGAATTCATATAATACTTCATAAAGATCAAAACCCAAAAACATTAATATCAAGAAATCATCAAACGGTAGCCATAAGATCTACTGCTTGATTCTTATATCAAGATCTTTTTTCAAGAAAATTTTGAGCAATAGGTAATGAAGCCATAATAACTTCTATACTTTTTTTATTAATAGGCATTTTATCATTATCAACTATTTTTTTTAAGTCAATTTTATCTTGTTCAGACATATCTCCAATTTTTTCATTGGAAACAATAAGTCATAAATCTTTAGGAGTTTTTGATAATAGTAGTGTGTCATCGGTCCAAGCAACATCAGTCAATAATTTTCTAAAATCATTAGGATTGGAAAGCTTCTGAACCTGAGAACCATCACCAAGTTCTTTTCATTCACCTGAATAACGACTTATAAAACCAACACAATTTTCTACTTTTTTTGCAAGAGTAAAAAAACCATTAGTTTTTCCTACCCCACCAAATAATTTATCAATCATTCATCCAGAACCAAAAGCACCAACAAGACCAGTTAATGTAGATGAAGCATCTTTTGTATCAGTTTTAGAAAAATTTGAAAAAAAATCTACTCCCTGAGCTCATGAACGAGTAAGTTCATCCATCATAGAAAATTGTGTTCCTATAGAAAGAGAAGAAATAACACCATCAGAGACATTTAATACCTCTGTTCCTGATTTTTTAAATGATTGCTTAAGATATGTTTCTACTGTAGTAGAAATCTCAGTAGCGAATTTTTCAATAGTAAAATTTTTTATCTCTCATGAGGTCTCTAAAGTCTTAAGTTTGGTTTCCATAACGCTTCATTCAATATATTTTAGAATAGTTTTGTCTGTAGTATTTATATTTTCTTTTAGTTTTTGTTGTTCTTTATTTGTTTGTTTATTTGTAGTATCATTTTCTATTTTTTTAAGATCATCTAATTGTTTTTGAAGATCATCTCTATCTTTTTCAAGTTGTTCTTTTTGTTTTTTTTGTATATCAGATAAAACATTAGCCTGTAATGTAGCTAATTCATCATTTTTCAATTTTAAATCTTTTTCAAGTTGTTGTTTGTCCATAATTATTAACTAATAATAAATAACTAAAGACTTATTATAATTATATTCCTTTTCTCTAAAAAAGCAAAAAATCTGACCCAAAATCAGACTTTTTTATATTATTATTTAATACTATAGTATGGAGCAAGCGACGAGACTCGAACTCGCAACCTTCCCGATAAATCGGGACGTTCTAGCCAATTAAACTATACCCGCACCAATTATTTTAAATATTTATTTATTCTGAATTATAAATTCTACATTCTGAATTCGATCTACACTTCTATAATTTCTATATTTTTATCTTGTTTTTGTTTTTTTACTTTATCAGTAATCAATAAATTAGTCCAAGCTAATAATGTCAAAACAACTCATAATACCTTAAAAATATCACCAATATAGACATATGTTGTCACATCATTCAAAAGAACAGTATCTCAAATTATTATTAATGCTAAACCAAGCACAAATAAAGTAGCCTTAGTCATTCTAAAGTGTATTGGATAAATTCCAAAAAGTATAAATAAAAATAAACAAATTAATATTAAAATAAGAAAATATAAAGCATTATATTCAAGGTAAGCAGACTGAACTATAATAGTATTTTGAAAAAATAAATATGCTAAATATCCAATAAATCATCAAGAAATTACACTTATAATAATTCTTTTAATAATATCTTTCATAATTTTTAAAAAAAAATAAATAATCTAATTTAGATAAACATAAAAAGTATATATATTCAAAAAAAATATTCAATCTCTAATTTTAATCCAAACCCCTTATTAATATTTATTTAATAATAAATTAATTTAAATTATATTAATAATATATTATAAAGAGGTTTTATTGATAAAATGTTAAATTAAATAAAAGAATAAGTAATAACCTTATTTTTAATAAATTAATAAATAGTTTCTAATGTTAAATTGTTAATAAATCATAAATATAAATAAAATATAATATATAATTTATATTTTTTTAAAAATAGAGTAAATAAAAACAAAAAACTCCCCTATAAGGAGTTTTAGCTATTTTTAAAGAAAATGGTATATCAAATAAATGTTAAAAACTTTAACTTATAATAAATTTACAATAATTCTTACTATCGCATAAGAGAATATAGCTATTAAAATACCGATAAGAGCTCACATTAATAGTTTATTAGCTTCTTTCATTTTTGATGCATCCCCTTGTGCTGAAATTAATTTTATTCATCAAAAAATTAACACTCACATACATATAGCTCAAATAGAAAATCGTAAATATTTATTAATTATTTGAATAGTTTCAAAAAAAGTAGATTCATCCCCCTGTATTTGGCTTGGTCATGTTACTATTACGTCTTCTTGTCATTGGCTTGGTGGTACTTCAACTACAATAGCAAAAGTAGAAAACAGTGAAGTTAAACCAAGAGTTGTATAAATTATTCAGTGTAAAAAGTTTTTAATCATAAGAAAATTTATATAAATTAAAATTATGGAGTTCCTAATGAACTTACTGTAAGCGAACTAATAATATTTATAATACTTAAACTCATAAGAGATATTAATATACCCACTATAATAAGTGTTATATTTTTCTTTGCATCTTTTACTTCAGCTCATTTAGCTGATTCTATAATCCACATAATTCCATTAAAGATTACCATAGTGATAGAAAGTACCATAGTTATTCTTAAAAGAAACTTAGCTATCCTTACAATAAGTGGAGCCTCAGTCTGCATTACAGTAGTATTATAATCTCATCCAAGGATTTGTTCACAAAATTCACGATCTCATAAAGCAGATTGTCCTAATGCGTTTTTTTGTGATCATAAATCTCCATTAGAGATATGTTCATTATTTACAAAACATCACTGCCCAAAATTATCTTGTACATTTACTCATTCTCTCAAAATTTCATTTCCTACCGCATTTTTTCATTTTCCAAGATCAATAATTGTTTCATTACTAAATGCTGGTGCAAATGCTTTTTCTAATAAATCTTCAGCATAACTTCTACTACTGACTACATATATTATCATAGAGGTAATTAGTAAAACAAAAGTAAAAAACATAAAATGAAACATTCTGTTTGATCTTAAGTGTAGGATAAATTGTTTGTGAAGATTTTTCATAAATATTAAATTTGAGTAAGTAAATTATCTGCTTGTTGATCTTCAATTTTATCATGTTCAAATTCTTTTTGTTTAATTTCTTCCATTCTCTTTGTATAGACCATATCTTCTCGTTTTTTTGTGTATTTGTTTTTTAATTCATCTTTTTTCTGTTCATATTTCTGTTCTATTTCCGATAATTTCTGTTTTTCTCTTGCAAGAATATCTTTTAATTTATTTATCTGTTCTTGATTCATCATAGGCAAAAGATTAAACCACGATTGTTTTTCTTCGGGATTATCCATAGATTTTGAATTTAATACCAAAGTAATAATTTCTGGCATGGTAGTAAGAAATTCATCAGGTATAGTAAATTTTTCTGCTTTTTCTCGCAGTTCTTGTGGAAGTTTTGTTTTTATAAGATCCATATTTACCATCAGAATATTATGTTTATATATAAAATTTATTTTTCGTTATGAATTTTTTCCAATATTTTTTCTGCTTCTATTTCTTCTTTAATATGGTAGTTGTCAGATTTAGATTGGATAATAGGTACTTTTTTCATATTTTTTTTCATCTTTTCTATTTCTTTTTTTGAAAGATGTTTTGGATGAGATCATCATACATATGTTCATAATGAGTCCATTTTTTTGAATTTAGAATGTAAAGTGTAGAGTTAAGAATTAAGATATTTCTTTATATATTCCATATTCTTATTGCGGTCATGTACCAAATAACCACGCTACTTCTTTGGGATCGATAATTTCTTTATCTATCAATCTTTGTGCATATTTTTTAAGACTGATCATTCCAATGAGTGATGATGTTTCGATAATACTATCGATTTGATCAATAGCTCTTTTTTTAATATTATTTTTGATAGATGTTGTATTGATCATAACTTCAAAAATTCCAACTCTAGATTTTTCATCCTTGGTTTTTACCAGAACTTGTGATTGGATTCATATTAATGATTCAGCTAATCTATCACTAACACTTTCTTGAATTTCTGGTGGAAAAAATGAAATATATCTGTTCACAGTATTAGAAGCAGAATTTGTATGAAGAGTAGAAAAAACCAAATGTCCTGTTTCAGCAAGACTCAATACTGATTCAGCAGTTTCTCTATCACGAATTTCTCCTACGAAAATAATATTTGGATCTTCACGCATAGCAGATCTAAGCGCATTACTAAATGATCGTGTATCGTGTCAGATTTCTCTTTGAGAAATAATACATTTTTTTGGTTCGAAAATAAATTCAATCGGATCTTCTATGGTGATAAGATTTTCATTTCTTGTTTCATTCAGATCTTGAAGCATTGCAACCAGTGATGTTGACTTACCAGAACCTGTAGGACCAGTTACCAAATACAATCATTTTTTAGCGGAAAGAATATGTTTTTTGATGCTATCAGATATATCTGAGAAAATAAGATCTTCAAGTTTTTTGGCCATAGCATTAATTTTTCTCATTACTACACCAATTCTTCCTGTTTTGAAAAAAGCATTTACTCTGTAGGGTATTCCGTTTTTTGATACAAATGCAAAATCAGCTTCTTTGTCTCATAAGAATTTATCAAATCTTTGTGGATTTCCTTGAAACAACTGTCTAAGAACGATTTCCATAGATTCGTTACTTAATTTACCTGCTGTTTCTTCTCTAATAATTTCTCCATTATTTCTATAAGAAATACTTTCTCCTCATGATAAATGAAGATCCGAAATATTTGGATTTTTTTCTATTAGAACAAGGATCTGTTCTATATCAAATGAATTTGCCATTCAAAGCTATGTAGTAAAGTAAAATTCTTATATAATTGTATTCAGAAACGCAAAATTTGCAAATTTTGATAGAGTCAAAAAGAAAAAGATTTGACTTTTGGGTGATTTATGATTCTCACACAGATAAAACCTACTATTGCTTTGGTTCTAAAGCTACTTTAAATTACTATGTCGTTCAAGTCAAAAAATCAACAAAAAAACACCATTTTAGCTTGATGTTCAGCCAAAATATACTATACATGAAAAACACATTTGAGATGTAAAATAAATCCTTATGTAGAATATACATTTGTATGTGAAAACAATATGCTCGTACCACACAGTGGTATAAGGAATCTACAAGCAAAAAACCTTAGGGTTATTTTTTATTTTGACATGATTGAATATATGTTTTTGAAAAAAAAATCATTCAGAAATAAAACTATAGGAGAACTGAATAATTATAATTCATATAAACCATTTTCTTGATCTGCAGGAGTGGTAAAATTTTTTATAATTCTTTCTTGTATTTTTCTTGTATTTTTTGTAGGAAAATATGTACTTAAATGAGCACAAATAGTTGGTACTTACATTAGTAAGTGAACAATAAACATTGTGTCAAGCACAATGGGAGATGATATGATAAAAGATGAATTTTGAAATGTTAATGTTATGATTGTAGGATTCTGATGACAATGACATGCTTGAGGATATCTTGCAGATTCTATTATGGTTGCATCATTCAATCCAAAACTCTGAGCAGTAACCATGCTTTCTGTACCGAGGGATTTATATGTCTACAATAAAGAAACAAATATTATCGGTAGAATTAATGCTTTGTTTTCTCATACGGTTTGAAGAAAACTTGAGTTTGATACATGAGCTAAGGCGCTTTCAGATAAGTTAGAAGAGATGATGGGTATCAAAACACCTTATTATGCATTGATAGGTTTTGAAGGATTCCAAAATGTTATAGATACACTTGATGGTATAACTATAGATGTTCCTGAATCATTCACCGATTACACCTATCCTAAAAATGAACTCCAAGTCATGACGGTCCATTTTGATACAGGAGTACAGATTATGAGTGGAGAAAGAGCTTTACAATATGCTAGATCGAGACATTCTACCTCAGATTTTGCAAGATCACTCAGACAACAACTCATAGTTCAATGAGTTATGAATAAACTTAAAGAAAATGGATTTGGTAATATAACAAAACTAAAAAAACTCTATGCAGATTATGTACAAATGGTGACTACCAATATTTCGCTCAAAGAAATGTTAGGTATGGTAAAATATGCTGACAACATAAAACACATGTTTTCTTTTGGATATACCGTAGAATGTTCACATCTGGTATATAGATTTTCTAATCCTGCATGTTTTCTATATAATCCCGACAGATCGCTTTTTGACTGAGCATCAGCTATTATACCTGATTGAGGAAAGTCATGAGAAATATGATTTTATGACTACACCAAAAATTTTGCATTTTATGTTGCACACAATCAAGAATATTTGATAGAGAATCAAAAGATAGAAATACTCAACGGAATAGACAAAAAATTTGCCAAAGCTACCATCCATAAATCAGATGGTTTTGCAAACAATCTTGCAGTCAAACTCAAAAAATATGCATTCAATATAACTACGGTACAAAATTTTTCTCAGATATTATCATGAACGACAGTGTATATTTTATGAAGCGGAGAATATAAAAATACCATTAAAATACTCAAAAACTTCATCAATATTGATGAAGTAATTACAACGCCTGATCCTCTCTTAGTACAACAATATACAGGAGCGGATATGCTTCTCGTGATGGGAAATAGCTATATCACTCAGTTAGCAACTAAACCATTTAGTTATTATAAATAGACTCTAAAAATTACTATAGTTCATAATAAGACAATACATTCATTATACATTATTCATTTTTAATTATTCATTGATCTGTATGTTTGATCAAGTAATCAAAAAAAAAGCAGACATTGTCGCGTATCTAAAAACACTATGAATACCGACAGAAAAAATACAAAACGAAGAGCTTTTGATGCTTGCTTTTGTACATAAATCATTTGCTGCAGATTATAAAGATATATTTACTCACAACGAAAGATTGGAGTTCGTGGGCGATGGAGTCTTAGGTGCGGTGATTAATAAACTCTTGTTTATCAATCATCAACAGATGACAGAAGCTGATTTAACCTTATATAAAATAGCATTAGTCAGAGAAGAAATACTCGCAGAGATAGCCAGAGATATTAAACTCAATGAAATTCTCTTCATCAGTAAATGAGAAGAAAAATCACAATGAAGACAAAAAAATTCAATTCTTTCTGATGCATTGGAAGCTCTGATTGGGTATATCTATATTGATCTCGGAATCGACATTACAGAACAATTCATCATAACACATATCTATTCCAAATTAGAACAGATAGAAAAGAGTCCGGTAAAGAGCTACAAAACTATGATTCAAGAAATAGTTCAGAAAGAACACAAACTTGTTCCAGAATATAAAGATATCGAACATGTGGTTGATGAAAAGGGAAATGTCACGGAATATAAATCAGAAATATATATTTTACATAAAAAAGTTAGTGAGTGATTTGGTTCAAACAAGAAAAAAGCCCAAGAAGAGGCAGCAAAAAAATGTTACGAACAAATTAAAACTTCAGAGGCCTAGAAATGTAAATATCTAATAGTCCCCTTGAAAATTCATAGTAAATATATACAGTTTTTAACGTTTTTTAAACTATAATTGATCTATCGATGAAAGCACCATTTTCTATTATGAAAAGAGCATATTTACGAGTTGGTTTCTGAGCAATCTTATTGATTATTTCAGGATTTTTGTTTTTTGGTAATGCGAGATATTCAGAAGAATTTACAGGATGAGTAAAAATCAGTGTTGCAGGATCTTTGGATAAAACTGCAGTGACTCAGGACATTACTTCATATATGAACGATAAATGATATAAAGATAGTAACGTTGTAGTTGAAGTAGAAACAGACATTACAAAGATTTCATTGAGAACACAAGTAGAAAAAGACGAACAAGTAAATACTCTTTCTCAAGATATTCAATCAGTGCTTATCCAAAAATGATACATTAAAAGCGCAAATGAAGTAGTAGAACAATCTATTACATGACCAAGTGTTGGAGCATATATGCAAAAATCAGCAAAGAATGCATTGATTATATGATTGATTTTGATGGCAATTTATATGTTGTTTTCATTTGCAGGAATCAGAAAAGAAATTTCACCAGCGCTATTGGCAGCGGTGGTTATAGCTACTATGGTGTTTGACGTTGGAATACCAGCAGGAGCTTATGGGGTTTGGATGATGATTGATCATACTATGACAATAAATACAGTGTTTATTATAGCAGTACTTACTAATATGTGATATAGTATCAATGATACAATTATTATCTTTGATAGGGTAAGAGAAAATCTTAAACTTAAGGCAGGAAAGTGAATTTTGTTTTGAAAAATATTTGAAGACAGTTTACGACAAACTATGAGAAGGTCATTTGGAACAGTATTTGTTGTTTTTCTCGTTGTTGTTGCTATGTATCTCTTATGATCAGGTGCGGTAAAAGAATTTGCATTTACAATGGGTATCTGAGTAATCGCAGGATCATATTCTTCAATCTTTATCTCAGCTCCACTTACCTATATTATTATGGGTAAATACCGCAAAGAAAGAAAAGAGATGCTTGCACTAAAACAATAAAAATAGTAATAAATCGTAATTTGTCCCTACGGGACGTGATTTATCCTAACGGATGTAATGAATTGTAATTAGTAATGAATATTACGCCGAAGGCTTATTACACGAACGTAGTGAGTTCATTACACGAAGTAAATTACATTTATTTATTTACATCATACTTTGGATTTACTTTCCAAGATTATTTGTTACCACAATGATGATTTTTATGTAATGTGGAAACCAAATACTCTACCTACAACATTTGGTAAAGAGTTATGTTTTTTGGATATTTTATTAGGAAAAAATACGGACCCAAAGATTAACTTTTCTTTACCATCATTTCTTATACCTTATATTGATCTTCCGGATTTCAAAATATGTACCCTCAAACAAGACATAATTCAACAACAGTTGAATATTTTTGGAAAAGAAGAAGAGCTTTGATTGCTCAATAGACTTGATAATGAAACCGCAGGATTCCTTTATTTTGCAAAAACACAAGCAGCATTCGACAGATATAGACAACTTCAAACTGAAGGAAAAATAAACAAACGATATATAGCTCAGATTCAGTGAACACCTAAAGAATCAGCCTTTGAAATTAATATGCCTATAATGCACCACAAACACAAAGAAGATAGAATGATTTTTGTTCGTGGACCCAAAGATGAACTCAAAGGAAGAAGTAAGGTTCATTATCCAATTACCATAGTCAAAGTATTGCACACAGACAAAGATACCGATATCTCTACTCTACTTGTCGGTATTTATAAATGAGTAAGACATCAAATCAGAGTTCATTTGGCAGGTATAGGATATCCAGTTATATGAGATATATTATATGGAAAAGATACTCAATCAGGAAATTTATGTCTCTGGAGTGTAGGTTTTCAGATTCAATAACAAAAAATTGACTTTAAAAAAAAATTATGTATAATATATACATAATTTTTTTTACATTTTTTTTCACAAAAAATGAGACATTATTCCGAAAGCGCTGAAGATAGAGCCGATCAAAGACATAGAGAGCTTGTTAAAAAGATAGCTTGAGATCTAAACAGTTCTTTACGTCAACATGAGAAATATTTTTTTCAAAAAATCATAAAAAAGCTTCGTATTGATGAACAGAATTTTTCAAGTAAGATACAAAGGACTATACATAACGTATTAGTTAATGATCCAAAACAATATTTACAAAACACAGATACCTATAAAAACTATGCATATGTGGCTGGGACACAGAGTGATACTGTAGATTTTTATATAGATGAACTTAAAAAGAAGTTTGTTGAGTGATTGTCTGATGAAGAAGTAGATGAAATAGCAATTTCTTATATGAAATTTTTAAAGAAAAAAGATCCTTTTTTGAGAAAAAATGAAATAAGTGACAATAAGTCAGATATTGATAGTTTTATGGATACAATACAAAAAACAAATTTAGAAGAATATAAATTTAAAAAAATTAAGATATTTTTAGATAAGCTTCGTATGAATAAAAACATAAATAAACCATATTCCAATAAAATAGAAAAAATTAAGCTAGATAGCTATAATGGTATAAATCACATATTAAACAATGCTCCATTTAGTAAAAAAGAGATTGATGTATTTGAATTCTGTGAAAATGAGATTTCACAGAATGCTGAAAATCTAATAGAACAGTATTTTACTAATAAAGAGACAGGTAATATTATCAGTGAAGCTGAAAGAAAAGAATATATGCAACAAGCGTTGTCTGTGTTTTTAATAAAATATAAAGAAGCTATACAAGCAGGAAAGATAGATATCAAAAAACTAAATATATATCTATACAATAAAAATCTGATTTAATTACATATAAAAAATAAAAAAACAATAAAGTCAAGTAAGTGAGAAAAACATATAGGTTCCTAAGGAAAAGACTTAAAAACCTTTTATTTTTTTCTATTATATAGAAAGTCATCTATATGTCTATAAATAGTCTACATACTTATTAAAATTTTGCCAATTCACGGTTTCATATAATCACAGAATTATAAAATATTTTATATATGAAAGATACAATTTTGCAAATTCACTTGTTTATATAAATAGTGAATATTTTAGTGAATTTGAGAGAAAATATAATAATTTGTTATTTGAATTGAAGTTCACAGTTTCATAGAATAAGTGAAAAGACTTGATATTGATAAGAGTTTTAGTATAAAAGAGGAAATTCACTGTTTCATAGAACAGTATAATTGTTTATTTTACCAAAGGAGATAAAATGGAAAACGTACATCCAGGACAACTGCTCCAGCAAGAACTCACCAAGAGGTGATTAACACAAAAGGTTTTTGCTGCCATGATCGGAAAGAAAATTTCCGAAGTCAATGAGTTGATAAAATGAAAAAGAAATATTACCGTCCAGCGAGATATTTTGCTGTCGATAGTTTTTGGCGATCCAGAACAAAAATGGATCAGACTCCAAAACAATTATGATTATATCATCACAAAAGTATCTATGGCTCAAAAAATCCAAGAGATTTTTTCTCACAAACAGAAAACTAAAGAACACGAAGTATTTGAAGACTTCTAAAAACTAATGAAAAATTAAAAATTAATAATGAAAAATGTATGAATTGTGTGTATAAACTATTGTAATCTACAATAATCCATAAGAAAACCACTACCATTATTCATTTTTCACTATTCACTATTCATTAAATTAATATTTATTAGTAAACACATATAAAATGACACAAAAAACTAAGAAACTTAGAATAGCTATGACAGGGTGAGGAACCTGAGGTCATGTATTTCCTATTAGAAGTTTGCTAGAGTTTCTCAAAAATACTCCAGAATATAATGAAAAAGTAGAAAAGCTTTATTGGTTTGGATCAAAAAACAGTCTAGAAGAAAAGATTTGTCATGAGCTTCAAGATAATGATTTAGAACATAAACTTAGTTTTATACCCATTTACTCCTGAAAGTATCGCAGAGAAAGTTATCGAAAATCCAAACTCAAAAACATTCCTGACTTCTTTTTATTTGTTTTTGGATGTTTTCAATCATTCTTTGAACTCCTCTATCATCGTATCGATGTTGTCTTCTGTAAATGAGGGTATGTTGCTTTGCCAGTAGTTTTGGCTGCAGCGCTCCTCCGCAGAAAGATAATTGTTCATGAATCAGATACTCATTCAGGCTTGGTAAATAAGATTGCGAGTCATTTTGCTAAGAAAATATTTACAGGTTTCGAATGATCATTACCAGATGGAGAAACTATTGGTCAGATAATATCTGATGATATCATTATAGAAAATCGTCCTGAATTCACATCAAAGACCTTAGTACTTGTTGTTGGTGGGTCTCAATGATCTAAAAGACTCTATCAAAATCTTCTTCAAATATTAGAATTCACTCCAGATATAGCATCACAATATGAATTCTTTATTTGTTTATGACTCCTTAATGAAGAGATGTCGACACTGTTTGACAAGTTCCATCATGTACATACATATGGCTTCTTAAGCCAAAAAGAGATGGGAGAATTATATAATATGTCTGATATTGCTATTACTCGTGGTTGAACTACTTCATTAGCTGAACAGAAACTTTACGATTTGAAACAAATAATTGTTCCTATACCACGAACCCATGATCAATACGATAATGCAAAATGGTATGTAAGAGTTCATAGTGATGTTATGATCAATCAAAGGGATAAAGATTTTGAATCTCAATTGAGCGATGCTATCAAACACTTCAAAGGATTTAAAAAAATTCGCCAGCAAAAAGATAAGAAAGCAATTATAACTCAAGCTAAAAAGATTATTCGAGAAACATTGTTGACGTAAGCACCCGGGTGATATAGTTACAAAATCACCATTACAACTAATATATCTAGAGTTTGCACCCGGGTGCAAACTTTTTTCATAGTTTTGTCAGTTTTTTTCTTTTTTTGCTCCATTACAATCTTGGCTGTTCTGCGCGTAATATATTTAATACTCTTTTACTTACAAAACATAGACCATGTATAAGTGGCTTATTGTATTTTTTTCAGCGAGCATTTTACTTCTAGTTTCATCATCACTTGCTCAACTAGAATGAACATGATCGTTACCTGAGTCGATAGATTCCGGTACGATTTTGGACTCAGGCGGGGGAGTTGGTTGACAGGACATGACAGGTGTGGACAACGGGGGAGTTATGGGTTCGTGACTGGATTTATCTGGTATCAATATCCCATTATTATCAGGTGATATTCTACCTATTTTAGGATCCTGAGACTTTACGGGAGAAGCAACTTCATGAACTATTTCTGACCTCATTTCTCATCTGATTCTCTCCGAAGTATATTATGACGGAACAGACGAATGGATTGAAATCACGAATATTGGTGATGAAAATTTTCAAGGAAATATTACTCTGGTGGGAGTCAAAAGTACTCCACTTTTATTAACTAATATTTCTTTCCTTTCTGGAGAGTCAAAAATCTTTGGTGACAATCTTTCTCAGGTTTCAGGAAATCGATTTATAGGAAAAACAGGATTAGCATCCAATATTCTAGATACCGCGGCGATCAATATCCAGCTTCTTATTTCTGGTCAGATAGAAGATAGTTTCCTAGTAGATCAATATTGGGTCAATCTGTACAACGACAAAAAGACCTCATTTGAAAAGGTTGCGGGAATTTCCACCCGGGTACAAACTGGCAGAGTAGTAAATGCCCAAAGTGGCAATACTATAAACCCCGGTATGTATTTCAGGACAGGAAATTCTACCAACGTTATATTTCCGCCTTCATTATCTTGAGTAAATTCATCATTACCCGTCCCTTGTGATTCTGTAGACCAAAGAGACCTAATAAAAATCAACGAAATTTTCCCCGGAAACGAAAAATATCCTCCATATATCGAATTAGCAATACATTCCAATTTTAGCCTAAATAGCTTGTCTATATCCGGAGACCGTCTCAGCACGGGTTTGGAGTTTTCGTTCGGTAGTATAGGTACTACCTTAGAAAAGAACTCGTATTTGTTAATTTCCTCTACCGGCTTCTGGCAGAGTGAAGGAATCAATAGTGTACGAAATGGTGATTTTTCCCTGGTTAGTACCTGAAGTTATGTACTGATAACCATTGGTTCTTGACAAAGTAGACGAGTTTTGGACATTGTTATGATATCAGGGAATATATTAGGTAAGTCCTCATATGTTTGATCTACAAGTAATCAATGTGCGAAGATTATGGACGCATTTGACGACTTTTCGCCAGGATTCGATCAAAAGTTTTTGAAATATTTCTCAGGTACTACCGCTACTATAATTGAATATGTGTCGACAGCTACTGGGAATCAATCAGGAACTGGAGCTTGTCCACTGAGCTGACAAGGTGAGCTATTTTCGTGAGAAATCCAAGCTACTACCAATATTTCATGAGTAGAAAACAGTTATACTATTCACATCACAAATATCGATTATGATCCTGAAGGCTCGGATACAAATAATGAAAAGATTACTTTATTGGCTACCAACCTTTCTGGTGACCAGACGCCATTGGATTTAAGCAAGATATTCAGACTCAAGGTAAATGGAACCAATAAAACGCTTCCACGAATCTTACCGATGAATATTCCGACGACATTTACCAAGACCTTTGGATTTCCTAATAGTACAAAAGATTGAAGTGAGGTAGTTGTTCAATTAACTTATGGGGACTATATCTTTGACACGTATACTTATAATCCAAATATTCCTTTAGTATCGGAAGAAGTAATTACTGGCGATATTCAGACTACTTGAATTCTTTTAGATTTATCATGACTCCAATTCTCTATTACCTATGTTCTTCCCAATCCTACATGATCGGATAAATTTGAAGAAATAGGAATCAAAGTCGATTCTCAGAATTCAATCATTACCGGAATGAATTTGTCAGATAAATGGTATTTGAAAATTGGTTCAAAAAAGAAAAAGGTGAGCTGAGTATTAGAAGTTAATAAGGAAAATATTTTATCAGGAAGTTTAGGGTTAGTCAACAAAGCGGCATGTGTTTCATTATTCTACCAAGAAAATGAACTCACAAAATTCTGTTACAGGACGCCCAAAGAATGAGAAAAAATATATTCATCTGACTTATGACTCCAGCAGACTCCTCAAGAAAATTTGGACATCCTCAACACGCTCCAACTCAAAAAAATAGGAAATCAACTCTGTATTCGATATAAAGACGAATCTTTTCTCTGTAAACGTATTCCAGCTTCTAAAGCCGAAATAAAAACCACTCAAGAACAAAAATTATATAAATGACTGGCGAGTTTAGTGAAACAATACATCATCAATAATCGGAAGAGTCTGTATTACGATACATCACTCAAACAATATTTTGATCGTGTTGCTCTCGATAAAAAATTCATCGCTCAATGAATCGCTCAAGTAGACATATATGGACAATCTGTTCCGGTAACGGATGTAAAACAACAATTACAGATTATTCAAACCACATTACCATCAATTATAGCATTATTCGAGGGAGCTGAGGCTCTCTACTAATCTACTAAATCTCTTTTATTTTATTACCAATTTGTTATTATGAAAATAGAAAAATTCGAAGATCTTATAGCTTGGCAAAAGGCCAAAGAACTTACTACTAAATTATATGTTGTTTGCAAAAATTGCAAGGAATATGGACTCAAAGATATCATGACGAAAACGGGAATCATTATGATGAATCAAATCGCAGAAGGGTTTGAAAAAAGGAACAATAAAGATATCAAAGCAGCATTTCTCACAGCAAAATGAGGAAGCAGTCAAATGAGATCAATGTTGTATATGTTGCTTGAGCTCTGATGTATAACTCAAGAAGAGTTCAAAGATTTTTACGACATTACCTGGCACATTACCAAAATGCTTATGGCATTTGTAAAAAGTATAAACGCCAATGAAAAAAAAGCTAAAGAAAAAAAAGCTAATGAATAATGAAAAATGAAGAATGAAAAATGTCGGAATTTGCTTATAATTGGCTATTGTAAATCACAATAGTTTATAATATGATAAATACCAACATTATTCATTATAAATTATTAATTTTTAATTAAAATCATGGAAGGGTATTTGAGAGGGTATTATGGATATAAAAATTTTGGAGATGAACTCTTGTTTTTTTGAGTAGTCAGACGATTGTTTATAAAATATCCTCTCAGTAAACTCTTCGTAGAAGTCGGAAATAAGGCACGAATGGAAGACCGAATCCGAGAAAATTATCAAGGATTATTGACTGAGAAACAACTTAAAAATATAAAATTCATCAATACCAAACAACATAAATATAAATTTATCACCCATCTGATCACCTTTTTTGGGTTTTGAAAATATAAAAAAACATTCAAGTTTTTTGGATGATGAGAAGTGCTTTCTGATGAAAGATCATTTCCTCATGACGGACGAAATATTCCGATTCTTTTCAATTTCAGCGTGCAAAAAAAACAATTTGCTCTCCTTGGATGAATAGGGAAAATTCGCAAATGATGTACAGATATATTATATAGATACCTTTTACCAAGGGCTGAAAAAATCGTAGTAAGAGATAGAGATTCGCTTGCTATTGCCAAAAAATTCAACCCTGATAATACTTTATTACATCAAGATTTTGCCCAAGAAATTATAGAAAATGCAAAACATAAATCTTCACCGATAAAGTCAAAATATATCTTAATTAATATAAACAAACAGTCCGTAGACAAAGAAAATTTACAAAGAATTGTTGATTTTTGTATACACTATCCTGATCATAAAAAGATATTTTTTCCATGCGATATGAATGATGACAAGCTTTGTTTCCAGGCAATTAAAAAATATGTTCCTGGTCTTGAGATGCACGATTGGACTAAACATTCATTGATGGAATCATTATCATTATTCTATTATGCTGATGGCGGAATCTGAGCGAGACTTCATTTTCTTCTGCCATTAAAACTCTATGAAAAACCTATTGTGGCGATACCATACGCCGACAAAATAAATAAACTTATCATCAAGAAATAACCAAAAGATTGTCATCGCGAACGTAGTGTGGCGATCCATTACTGGATTGCTTCGTCGTTTCACTTCTCGCAATGACAGATGTAATTTTAGTCTATAGACGAAACAATGTTTCTCTTATTTTTTCTCGTATTCACCTTAATTTTTACGATTTTTGAAAATATTTTTCTCGCCAGTATTTCTGTTTTTCTTGTATGTACTATACTGCTGATATATCAGTTTATAAGCAGAAAAAAAATACTAGGTAGAAAATTACTAATATCATTACTATGATGATTTTTTCTAGCAGGAATAATATTTGGTATCAAAGAATATCTCTACTATTGATGAATCCAAGAAAATCAAACAACAATAATCTGAACGTGAATCGTGTCAGATATTTCTAGTCAATGAAAATATGTATTTACCTATTGAGATGCCGATTATTTGCTCTATTCAAAAAAAGAATATGGTATCGGAGATCAGATTCGGATAGTTTGAAGAATTCAAAATTCACAACATCAAGACTGATTTTCCTATCGAAAGATTTCTTCCTGAACATTCGCCGTTCCTTTATTTTCTGGATCCTTCGACTTCGCCAAACGGATGAAGATGAAATGACGAAAAGGAATTATTTATGAGGATAATTCAATCCGTGTCGACGTCATTCCCGACCTGATCGGGAATCCATACAAAGCAAACTGGATTCCCGCCTTCGCGGGAATGACGTGAACGCAGTCTAATCCGTCTCCATCAATTTGATGGATAAAACAGATGAAAAAGTGACTGCAAGAAAAGATAATTCAGGTCTACGGAAAAAATCGCGTTTCGGGATTGATATTATGAATGTTGATAGGCGACAAGTCACAGATTCCAGAATCAGAGTATCAAAGTTTTATTAATTCTGGACTTGTCCATCTAGTTGCCGTAAGTGGTGGAAACATTCTCATGATTGTCGTGTTTCTCCAATGTATATTACTATTTATTCCATTCTATCCTAGACTTGGACTGATATTACTCACTATTATTGGGTATAGCTTGATGTGTGGACTCGACTCTAGCGTCTTTCGTGCGATGTTGATGGGTGGATTGTCTATGATTGCCTTGTTTCGAGGAAGAGAAATCAATATCTGGAGACTTTTGTCTATTAGTGTTTTCATTATGCTGATAATTAATCCTTACTTTTTGGCATATGATACCGGGTTTTTATTATCTTATAGTGCATTGATTGGGATCATTTATTTTGATAGTTTACAGAAAAAAAATGAAAAAAAAGAAGAAAATAATGTCAAAAAATGATTACAATATATCTATAAAAGCTATATTGCACCTAGTATTTGAGCGAGTATAGGAATCTTCCCGGTCATCATATTTTTCATGGGAAAAATAAACCTCCTCGGAATCGTAGGAAATTTGTTCGTCTTGCCTCTCGTACCCTTCGTAATGATTTATGGATTTGTAAGTATTCGACTGTATTCACTTCTGGGATGGGAATGGTTACTCTGGATTGAAAAAATTCTCGTGCAATACATATATAAAATTTCTGATCTTCTTTCTCAGTATGGGCTCTATTTCACCGTTACCTGATTACGATTCAAATATCTGGTTTTGCTCGTATGTATAGCATTATTTATAATATGGCGCTTCAGAAGAGTTGAAACATTGAAAAATGGAAAAGTGGAAAAATAATAAAATAATAAGAATTGACAGGTATAGACAGGGTTTTTTTAACATTTTACTATCAAAAATGCTAAAACAATGTTAAAAAGTAATTTACCACAACATTCCAGCGTAATTCATGAGTTTTACCGTTCCCCGTCATTCCCGACCTGATCGGGAATCCATACTACAAAACTTTACTTACTAAACACATCATATGGAGTCATTTGTATATATATTAGCCAGTAAAAAGAATGGTACTCTCTATATAGGTGTTACCAATAATGTCGGTAGAAGGACGTATGAACATAGGGAATGAGTGAACGAAGGATTTACTAAAAAATATAATGTAAAAATATTGGTATACTATGAATCATTTGTTTTTATAGTCGACGCTATCATAAGAGAAAAACAATTAAAAAAATGGAATAGACAACGAAAAATAGATCTTATAGAAAAATATAATCCGACCTGGAAAGATTTGTATCATGAGTCATGATAGTATGGATTCCGGCTGTTTTAGCGTCATTCCCGACCTGATCGGGAATCCATACTTAGCAAACTGGATTCCCGCTTTCGCGGGAATGACGTAATAGAGTGGAAGACGCGGGAATGACGTGGAGTAGTGTGGATTCCCGCTTTCGCGGGAATGACGCTAGAGGGGTTGGGGGAGTAAATACCCCCTTATAGACATACTATACATATTTTTTATAAAAACGGTATATAATATATAAGCCAAGCAATTTACTATTATATGTAGGTAAGAAGCTATTTCTTTCTGTTTTAGGTACAAGATCCGCTAACAAAAGGTTGTCACAAAATAGACACTTATTCGTATGCCATATCAGAAGGATGGGATCTTTAGTAATAAAGAAAGGCAAGCTTGCTTCACGGTGAGCAGTGGTGTTTCTTTCCAAAAAAGTTAAGTTCTTCATAGTCAAATTATACTCATGAAGGATTTAGTATTTTTTGGAAAATCACCTCTATTAAAAGCAGTGTTGGACTACGTTTTAGCTGTTAGCATAGACTGTCCAATATTGTCTTGTATTTGTCGCTCAAATTATTAATGTAAAAGAAAGTTACCGTGTGGAGACACGGAACATCTTCATGTTCATTTGGAAAGGCTCCAATGAATATGGCTATTACATCCGCCTATTTGGCTGTGAGCCAAAAAACCTTTTTATATTGTATTTTATTATTACATGAAAAATTTTAAGAAATTGTTTGCAAGCGTAGCTATTGTAGCTATGTTGGCATCATCTATACCTACAACAGTTCTTGGAGCTGCTACGTATAGTGATGAATTACAAGGTGCATATGATTATGCTTACGGAAATGGTATAACTACTATGTCTTCTATTGAAAATGCTAATATGTATGGTTCTCTAACAAGAGTAGCTATGGCTAAAATGATGGCTAACTACGCTATTGAAGTATTAGGACAAACTCCTGACACATCAAAGGTTTGCGAATTCCCAGACGTATCAGCTGCTTTAGATGCTCAATATGACAACGGTGTAACAAACGCTTGTCAATTAGGTTTGATGGGTGTTGGTATCAACGCTTTCAATCCAAATGGTATCGTAACTAGAGCACAATTTGGAACAGTTCTTTCTAGAGCTCTTTATGGTGATGTGTACAATGTGGATACTAATCCATATTATGCAGAACACTTAGCTGCTCTTAAAGATGCTGGTATCATGACTATGATTTCTAACCCAGATCAATTGGAAGTTAGAGGATATGTTATGCTTATGATGCAAAGAGCAGACGAAGGTACTGCAACTCCAGAAATTTGTACAACTCCTGAAAATGTATTGTCTTGTTCATTAGGTTTGGATACTTGTCCAACTGTATGTCAAGCAGTTCAAGAATCTAAAGTTGGAACAATCAGTGTTTCTGCTGTAGGAGCTAACTATTCATCTATTCCTAACACTGGAGCAGTTAAATTTGCTACAGTTACATTTACAGCTGGTGCTGATGATGTAAACGTTTATGGAGTAACATTTGAAAAACAAGCTCTTTCAACTATACCTTCTGCAACAAGAATGTATTTTGAAAAAGAAGGAGCAAGAGTTAGTGGAAAAGCTAGTTTCTCTCAAAATAAAGCAGTTGTATCTTTCTCTACAGCATTGTCTGTAAAAGCAGGTGCTTCAGAAGTTGTTGATCTCTATGTATTGTTAAATGGATCAACAGTAGGTAACGAATATCAATTCGCTTCTACATATATAGATTCTTCTGCTGCAACAACTAATGGAACTATCGTAACTCCATTGATGAGAACACTTAGCTATGATATAGCAGCTCTCACTATGGCAGATGCTGGTGCAATTGCATCTTACAAAGTAGATGCAACTAAATTAGTTGAATTAGGTCAATTTAGTTTTGGTACATTCACTAATAGAACAGATAAAGATCTTAGCTTCAAAGCTATCACTCTTAATCAATCTGGAAATGCTAGCTTAAGCTACCTTTCTGATCTTGTTATTTATAGAGACGATGTTAAGGTTTCTACTAAAGCAACTGTAGACGGTAGAAATGTATCGTTCGTTTTAAACGATTTGATCACATCTACTTCTTCTTCAACAATCAATTATGTTGTTAAAGGAAAAATCACTAATGCAGAAAGAGTTGGATATATTTACCAATTTGCTGTAAGATATCCAGAAAATACTCTAGTAGAAGAAGTTGGAACAAACTTTAAAGCTACTATAAATAATGGGACAACTGTATTAAACCTTTCTACTATGACTATCAATGGTGGTGATGTTAAATTTAACCAACCAGCAATGTCTTACACTAAAGATGTTGTACCTGGATCATTGGCAGTAGAATTCTACAAGGGAACAATTTCTACTCTTGAAGGAGTAACATTACAAAATCCTACTCTTGCTTTTGATGGTGGAACATTGACAGGAACAGACGTTCTTAGAACTATCTACATGAAAATCGGAAACACAGTATTATCTGCAAATCCTCCTTCAACAATTACAGGAAATGTAGTATTTGATGGAACTGTAACAATAAATGGAACAGTAGATGTATTAGTATATGCTGATATAAAAGATACAGCAACTGCTACATCTGTTAAATTCACAAACACTATTTCATTAAGTACTTTCGCTGGACCAAATGAATATAGTTCAAATGGACAAACAGTATCTTCTGCAATTGGATCATTATCTCCAGTTACTAATAATGTAGTTGCTGCTGGTCTTCAAATGGTTAACACATATTCTAATGCACAAAACGTACAAAAGGGAAATATGGATCTTAAATTAGCTGATCTTAAATTCTCTACTACTACTGATGTGATATCAAAAATATCTTCATTCCATGCTCAAATTAGTGGAATAAATATGTATAATTTCCAAGGAGGTACAGTAACAGTTTATGATGCAGCTGGTACAGCTCTCGTAAGCGACACTATTACTTCTGGAACAGATTTACTTACATTCTTATTACCAAATGTAGTAAATGTTTCTAAAACTACTCCAGCTATCTTCACATTGAAGTTAGATCAAGTAGCTAATGCTACTACTTCTGGAAATACATTTAAACTTCTTTTCGCTACAGGTGGTACTTATGGAGTAGTTGCTAAGAACTTTATTACTAACAACAATATCTATCCTACAGCTGCTGCTGTAAGTTCAACATTAACAGTTGTTGCTGCTGGTACAGTAACTAACGTTGCTACAAGCTTCTCTCCTAAATTAGTACAATTGAATGGAACAACTGTTTCTTTGGGAACAGTAAAATTCACTCCATACAATGGTAATGCATACCTAAAAAATATGTACCTTTCATTATCTGGAAGCAATACAGATATGTACACTGAATTAACTCTTCAAGATAGTGGACAAGTTGTTGCTACATTTATGGATAATGGTACTACACCATTCTTTACAAATCTTAGCGCATCAGCACTTGCTGCAGGAGCTACTAAGACGTATGATATCGTAGGTACACTTAAGACAGCTACAACAGCTGCTAACTTAAGTACTGGTTTCGTAATCAACCTTACATCAGCTGGTTTCGAAAGTATGAATGGAATAGTTATAACTGGTACAGTTGCTGCTCCAACATTATCTTCTATAATTGAATTTGTTAAAGCTAAACCAACTGTGAGCTATGTAAGTTCACAAAAAGGTGGAAATGCTGTATATACATTCAGAATCGCTGCTAATGGTGGTGATGTAAAACTTGATAGAGTTTCACTTGCTGTTTCTAATAATACTTCTGCTGCTACAACAACAGGAACATTATATCTTGGAAACGAAGGAGGAACTTCATTAGGAACTGCTACTATCGTTACAGGTGCTAATACTTTGGTATTTGGAAGTGGTGCAAGTCTTAGTGGAACAGTAAATATTACTAATGGATCATACCAAGACTTCACATTAGTATTCCCTGTATCTACATGGTTTGCTTGAACAGTTCAAGGAAATATCGGTATAGAAGTAAACAATATGTGATATTATGATACATTCACTGATGGTACTTCAATACTTCATCCTTCTATGTTCAATTCATACAAATGGGATATCGCTCCAGTTTCAACTTTAGTTACTCTTGAGTAATTACTAGTTAACTAGAGTCCTATATACTCCGCACTCGCGGAAACGAAAAAACCCTGGCCGAAAGGCTGGGGTTTTTTCTGTAGATAAATCTTTTTATAAATCCTCTCCCCGCCGTATGGCGGGGTATCTCCTTTTTCAAGGAGAACTTTAGTTAACTAGTGACCCCCTTGAAAAAGGGGGAGGAATCCGCCGATGCGGATGGGGGATTTATAAAAATATTTCTTGTTCTCTTATCTTTATTTGTTCTTTTAGGTCTTCTATAACTCAGTTCAGACGGTGTTCTATATCGTCATTAGTGTATCTAATTATTTTTATTCAACAATGTAATAGTATGTGTGTTCTGTGTTTGTCATATTCTTCTTGATCTTGATGATATCAACCATCTATCTCTATACCAAGTCTTAGCTTAGAACAGTAGAAGTCTAGAATAAAAGAACTAATTATTTTCTGTCTCAAAAATCTATATCAAAGCTTATTATGTTTTAAAACTATATTCCAAAAAAGAGCCTCGGCCTTTGTTAAATTTGGCTGAAATCTATGATGTTTGGCATAATCTTTGAGTGAAGTGTTATATGGTATGAAAAGGAGGATATCCATTAGAAGATTTAATTATAATACAGAAATTAATAGAACTTAAATGAGTCTATAATTTTATTTGCCTGAGGAAAATTATAACTATCTAAAACTAAATCATATATAATATCATTATCAACGAAACAAAAATGTGTTATATATGTATATCTATAAGGATCTATGTTTCATTCAGTAAAAAAAGTAAGTTGTGTAATGAATATATTTTTATCATTCATGACTCTAGTGGTTGTTTCTTTAGAAAAAGTAGGTAATCAATTATAATTAGTTTGTAAGAGACAGATATCTTTATCTATCAGAGATCTATCTAGTAAATTAGTATCTCACACAGTAATATAAAAAGATTTTGGATATGCTTTTTCAAAAAAAGCAAGATTTTCATTATTAGATGATTTAGAATTTAAATTATCATATGACCAAGTATTTAAATCTTTTGGTATATTAATAGAAAATAAATCTTTATACACAATATTATGTCATGAAATAAAGATAGTTTTTATGGCTCATGTAATAGATAAAAATCATGAAAGTTTTCATCATGTTGATATTGGTTCTATATTATTCTTTCAAAGATTTATGTTTCATGATAAATTTGTTCAATACAAATTTGTTGTATTTTGACTACATCATGTTAATCAGAGAATCAAAAGAGATAGCATAAATAAAGCTCATTTCATATTTCATTTATTTTAAATAGTAAAATAATAGGGGAGGAAATGCCTCCCCTATACATAATAGAATCAATGAAAGCAAGTGAAATTTACTATCATTGAGCATTCAAATAAAAAGGCACAGATACATTGTTGACTCGTAGATTAGTATGAGCATGAGGAGAAGATGCTCCACTTGATCCGAGTATTCCTATTTGATCAATGCCAGCACGAACATATTTACCTACATAAAGATTGCTTGGATAACTTTGTAAATGAGCAACATAAAATCGGTAAAGATTTCCATTGGCTGCCTTTTGGATAATAGCAACATATTTACTATAGCCATATCCAGATACATAATATTGTCCAATTGCATCAACATAGCCATCCAAAGGAGAACGAATAATTCTACCTAAATCATTGGTACGATTCCAATCATCTGAATAATATTCACTTGTACCTACGTGTGCGCCTTGTCCCCAACCATTTCCACTGCCACCTTCTTGTCCACCGTTCCAAGTACAACGATTATACCAACTTGATCCATCAGCACCAAAAGGCCAAACAATAGCAAATGGAGAACTATTAAACATGTTTTTGCTATTACAGAGTGTATAAGCAGTTCCGCTTATGTTGGTATGATTATAATTATAGACATAACGCCAGTCATACCAACCATTAATAGATATTGTTTTGGAAAGAGTCCAATAACTACCAGTTCTTGTCATAGGGAAATACGTAGTAATTCCCGTAGCTTTTTCATAAAGTTTTACTGCCAAAGACAATGTTCCCGAAGGATCATAAACTTTAAAATAGTAATACGTAGAATTTGGTTTCCCAAACGTGGGACTTACATTTAATTCTACTATGCCGGCTTTCAGATTTTCTGTATGTATTGGAACAGAATCACCAACACCATTTTCATCACTAATATTAACACTTGAAGACTGTTCATCCATCATTGGAGATATGTCTTCTTTTTGGCAGGCTCCTAAACTTAGTAGGAGGATTATTGCCATAAACATAAATTTTTTCATAACGAAAAGTTTTAAATTGGTTTATAATTGATTGTTAATTTCATCAATAAAATACTATCGGGAACAATCTCTTGATGAGCAAAATCGTTCCGTCTGCTTCCCGTTGCTAGCTTGGAAAGTATCCATGCGGTAATCAGTCGCATGTTTTTTTGTTTTCTGTTTACAGGTGTTTATATATGAGACTATACAAACCATAATTGGTTGTGATTGTCTGAATGGCTTTTCGTTCATTCCCCCACATTTTTACCTGCTAGACAGAATGTGGGAGCGAACAGTTGTGTTTGTTGCCATACAAACATAAGGAATGAGATTATAAGTTCGGCTGATAAACATATCGATGTTTCAAACAGACACGATGCTTGCTCATTACCGCAAGAGATTTTATCGAGACAAAACATGAAAAAAACTGAAGAAGTTAGGACAAAAGTTTGCACCCGGGTGCAGACTAGAAATACTTTAGTTCCAAAGCTACTTCGTAATCATCGCACCCGGGTGCTTACGAATAAACAAAAAAATACCCAATCCGGAGATCGAGCATTTTAGATTAGTCCGTACCTAGTTTTCGAGAGAAAAAGACAAAACAATATCAGATAAAAAAATGTCATTAGTTCACTTTGTTCACGTAATGTACTTCGTGTAATTCGCTTCGCGTAATGAAAATTTACCATAAATTACGTTCGCCTTAGCGAACAAATTACGGACGAAGTCCAAATTACATCCCGAAGGGATAATTATTTCTTACTTTTGAGTTCACTCCAGAGTTTTTCTTGGTCTTTAGATAATTTTTTCGGTATGTCGACCTGAGGTATCACATATAAATCACCCTTCTTATTTAAGAATCCACCAGCACCAAATCCCTTACCACTGATCTTGATCATGTCACCGACCTGCGTTCCTTTTGGTACCTTGATTTTTAGCTTTCCTTCTGGGTGCTCAACAGTGATTTCTCATCATAATACCATATCAAAAAGACTTACATTTGCCTTGGTATAGAGATTTTCACCCTTCCTTTCGTAGAGTCTAGAATTGACGACATTGATCTGAATATAGAAGTCACCAACATGATGACCAGATGATTCATTTCCTTTACTAGCAAATTTAATATATGCGCCTGCTTTGATTGCGGCAGGTATTTCTACTTCTAAGGTTTCTTTTACTTTTTCTAATCATCCATTAGCCAGTGGCTTGCCATCTTTCGTAAAGATTTTTCCGCTACCGCTACAATTTGGACATGTTGCTTGGCTTTGCATAACTCCGAAAGGCGTATTTACTTGTTGGACTACGCTACCGTGACCATTACAAGATTCACATTTTTTTTCATCAGCTCCAGCTACTTTTTTCATTCTGCTGTAGGCTATTTTTTTAGTTACTCCTGTGTAAGATTCTTCGAAACTAATGTCTATGGCTACTTGGATGTCTTCTCCGCCTTGTGTGCTTTTTCTTCTCGATCATCAGCCGAATCCCCCACCAAAAATACCCCCCATAAGATCACCAATATCAAAATCTCAGAAATCAACTCCTCATTGACCACCTCAAAATCAACCAAATCATCCCTGACCATCAAATCACGAATATCCACCTTTCCTATAAGCATCGTATTGGCCTTTTTTCTTTTCGTCGCCGATAACTTGATATGCTTCATTCATTTCTTGAAACTTTTTTTTATCTCCTCATTTATCTGGATGATGCTTAACTGCTGCTTTTTTAAATGCTTTTTTGATCTCTTCTGCAGAAGCTTCTTCTTTGACTCCGAGAATATCATAATAGTTCTTTTTTACATCAAAATCCATTAATTGAAATATTTAAATATTTAAAATCACTTTATCATGTACCCTCTTTGTTTTAAAGAGGGAGGTATCCTATGGATGGGAGATTTTACAAAAGTCACAAAATCCTCCGCCGGAGTTTATCCCGCACAACAGTTGCGGGGGCACCTCCTTTCAGTAAAGGAGGAACATTTATCTTAATTTTTTGGGTAGCACGATAGTGTCTAGGGTGATATTATAGGGAATTTTTTTAAAAATGCAAATTATTCTCAGATATAAAGCATAAAAAAGTCCCTAAAAAAAGTACTCTAAAATTTGACAGGATTTTTTTTCTGAGTATAATTGAAGTAGTTAAATTTAGTATTTAAACCTAAAAGTAATGGATATTAAAAAACAGGTAGAATATTTCAAATGACTACCATACGAAACTAAAAAAGAGAAAGTTATAGAAATGCTCAAACAACTCCAATGGACAAATGAAATTTTCGCTATGTTTTATAAAACATTAGTGAGTTTAAATAAAATATCAGAAAGTGTATTAACGTATCTTTATCAATCAGTTATGGAAATAGCTGTAGAAATTGAAGCAGGAAGAACAGATGAGGCACAAGATAAAATCAAAAAGATGGCAGAAGTTCTTATGATGATCAGAAAACAAGAAGAGATGGAAAGAGAAAAAGAAGGAAATCCAGAAGAATTATTAAAAAATATAAAATAAGTTTTATTGTCTATGTAATTAAAAATGGGAGGATGAGAAAATGCAATGGAAACAGTTATAAGAAATAAAGATTCACAAGAACAATTGTGAAATTCTAAATTAGATGTAACTGAAAAATCAGCACTTACACAAATAATGAAAGAAACTAAAAATATAGAAAATAAATCGAATAGTAAGGTTGAAAAAGCGAACAATATTAAACCTATTATCGATAAATATTTTAATATGTATAATAGGAAGTTTGATTCAGCAACAGGAAAGTTTGTAGAAACAAAAAAAGATATCGTATCAAAAGTAGAATCTAAGGAAAGATTAGAAATCCAAAAAAATGTAGAAACATTTTATTGAAATTTATTAGAAGATATTCGATCTCAATATGAGTCTTTGAGTTATGAAAAATGACAAGGAAAACAAATAGAAGAAACACTACAATTAGCAAGTTTTTTTGTAGATTTCTTAGCAGGAGCAAGCGATGCATGATTCGTAAGAAAAGATAAAACACCACAACAGACAGAAGAAAAATTTAAATTTGCTTTGAGAGGATTGAAAGAAAATGAATTTAAAATTACAAAAAAAATAAGTTCTGATGTAAAGATAAATGAACCAGAATATACCTTGGTTGACACAAAATTCGAAACAAAAAACACTTGAACAAAAACTAAAGAATGAAAATATAATCTGCCAATGGCCAATCTAGGTAAAGATGCTATGGATGCTAATTTCAAATGATTGATAGAGGAATTAAATCAACCATGAGTAAAAATTACATGATATGAAATTACTGGTATAGCGAGTACAGTAAATTATGAAGGAAATCAATCGATACAAATATGAGATGAAAATTTTATAGTAAAGGACAATACAACATTGGCTGATGGAAGATCAAGACTTACAGAAGATTGGTTGAAAACAAAATATGCAGAAAAATTAGCTGATGGTTATACATGAAATAGATCATTTAAGACTGATGTCGGGAAAGAAAATGGTGTAGACTATAATGATCCTGCTCATCCAGAATATAAGGAACGATCTACTACTGCAGAATGAAAAGAAAAACTAAATAAAATATTTAGTCCATATCAAGGAGTAAATATCAAGGTAAATTATTATATAGAAGAAAAATTACCTAAATATATTTATGAGAAAAATGAGATACCAAAAACACTTCCAGAATACAATGTTTTACCAAAGACAGAATTGTTAATAAAAGATGGAGGTGCATATAAACAATATGAGGTTTCTGGCAGAAAATTAGATCAAGATATCCCAATGATAAAATGATGAACGGTTAATGAAAAAATATGGAGTGATAAAGATAATGATATGTTCGATGACGCTAAATCTGCTCCAGATTACAAATGAAAATCTATTATAACAAGAAAGTTTGATGAATATACTAAGCTATCAAAAGATGATCCTACAAATTATCCTGCTATCACAGATCCCAAGAAAAATACAGAGTGGGTAGATAAGGTAAGTTGGGTAAATTCACGTGAATATGGTACATGAGAACAGGTATCAAATACACCAATTATGAATCTGGATTTATCAAATTCAACACATAAGAATATTTATGAAGACATGAAAAAGACATGAGTATTGACTGATGAGTGAATATCAAATCAAAAAACCGATAAATATATCTCAGAATATATGGAAAAATGGACAAAACAATATGTAAAGGATGGAATAGTAAATCGAAATAAAAAATAATTATACAAAAAAATGTTTCTTCTTTAAGAAACATTTTTTTATTAAATAATTTTATTTATCTTTGTCCTCATAAATCAAGAACTCGATATGATTTATAATATCATATTCCTGCATGAAGGAATTTTTTTTTGACAATTGTTCTATGATGTCATCAAGAATATTCTCGTGCTGTAATGACATTTTTTATTGTTGGAATATCGCTAGTACGGAAAATATTTTCTCCTAAAAAATTGAAAGGATATCAAGTGGCTCCTATTCTTGATTCAGCCGTAACTCAATCTTTTCATGTATGTTCATATCGATTATTTTTATACATATATTCAGCATATAATTGTGCTGCCGTACAAAGCTTTGGTTGAAGAGTAAGGTTTTTGAGTGTAAGGTATTCTTTTTGTTCTGGTGATAAAGAGTCGTTAAATGTTTGTCTTATTTTATTAATTTCAATCAATATATGTTGGTTGATTATTTCTAATCATTTTTTCTCTCAATACTTAGTTATTATACTATCCGCGTTCATAGTGATTATTTTTTGATGTTCTATACTGTCATTAACATTAATGACTTTATCATTCTTTTGTAATACCTCTATTATATCTTTCTTCTGAGTATTTACTGGATAGGTTGAATTTTGACTATAACCTATATCAGTAGAAAAAACACTTACCATTATAGCAGCGCCAGCGGCAATTTTTATAATTTTAGAACTAGACGACTTTTTGCCATTAGTGGCTTTATTGTCGGGTGTGTTTTTTTTATGCATATCACCTGTTCTATCAATTAAAATAACATAATCATTATACATAAAATAATGAATTTGTCAAGTAAAATAAAAGATAACAATTGCTATTGCTTTTTTATTAAAAATATATATAGTATATCTCCACAAGAAAAATTAACTATGATATGTAGTATATAATATTCGATCAGTGATTTCCATATTTTGTTTTTCCACCTCCTATTTTAGGGGTTATAGTTTATATTGCAATTGTGATATGCTCTCCTATTTTAGGAGAAATGGTTTGCGTTATAGTTATAACGCATTGGTGCATTGATCTTTAAAGCCCTGATGTTTACATTGGGGCTTTTCAAATATATATTTTTTATTTTTTCATGGACAATCCACACGGTAACTTTTTCACAATAAAGAGATAATAATTAATCCCAAAAAATACCAAAGCCATCACGGTAAATATTATAATTTTATTGTTTCTATCTGTTCATTGAATCAAGATAAATATCATCATAACAAGTGATCGTATCCAAACGAATCATCTCACCTCTCTTCTATTTCGACCAAGTCAAAGGAGTCTATGATGAAGATGAGTATAATCTCCTTTGAGGGGATTTTTTTTCATAATAAATATTCTCCATAATCAGACCCAGATCGCGTCAAAGATTACCAAAGACAATGCTACGATCAATGTTCCTATTTTTGCTCATCCGACTACGGATAAGTATGCTAGACTAAATCAGAAGAACATAATTCCTACATCTCTGACCAGTCCCAGGGGTTTATATTCTATTACTGTATACACCAGTGAGATACAAAACAATGTAAAGGATATATTTTTTACAAACAATAATGTTTGCATATTAGCTTCCGTGAAATTGGTATAATGTTTAAATACAACAAACTGAATCAACAAAAATATTGTCAAAAATCCTATGCCCGAAACGCCACTTGCTTGGCCATAAATTCCATCAAATCGATTTACTGCATTGATACAAAGAATAGACCAGAAAACAAATCCTATCGCTACAATTCGCTGAGGAGCAATAAATATTTGTTCGTTGATAATAAATTCTTGTGGTCAAATAGCTCATATCCAAACGGCTAATAATGCTCACGCAATATGTCATATCAATCTGAGTGATGGGGGAATTTTAAAATTGATTTTGCCGATATAATTCAATTCTTCGAAGAGTTCGAATATCACGATAGGAAGAGAACCAAACAAAAGTCCCCAGAATAAATTATTATGTAAATATTGAGGAAAGAGAAATGCAACAGTAACAAAGAATCCTATATAAATAAAAATTCCTTGAAGTGTAGGAACGGGTTTTCTTGTATTTTTAAGGTCATTTCCTGGTTTATCAAGTATTTTCAGCCAGCGAAAAAGCTTGAGACCTATAAGGGCAATTGCCACAGCAATGACAGGAACTAAAAGATATTTCATACTGACGCATAAAAGGTAAATATTATATATTACGATAAGTTTACTGTTTTTTACAGTAAATTCTAATCAAAATAATCTTGTTTTTCTAGTGACAAAACATTACACTACAACACTGTATCATGATTTTATATTTCTCACACATAGTATGGAAGAAGCAATATTGAAACCACGTCATTCACTTTCTCATGTATTGGCGCAAGCAGTACAAAGATCGATAGATCCACTTGCACAACTCGGTATCGGACCTGCAATAGATACGGGATTTTATTACGACTTCATTTTTTCTGAAGGAGTAGAATTCAAAGAGGAAAATATCAAAGAACTCAACAAGATGATGACCAAAATCGTAAAAGAAGGTCAAACATTTCATAGAATAGATCTCAATTACAAACAAGCAAAAGAGATTATTACTATGCTTGGACAAGAGTTCAAAATTGAGCTTATCGAAGAATTCAAAAAAGATGGAGAAACGAATTTCTCTTATTATATAAATACAATTCCTGCTGCAGCGAAAGACAATCTGCTCAAAGGCAGCAAGCCAGAATATATTACCAAATATGATAAAATTAATACATATATAAGTTCCTTGAACCTTCCACCTTCCACCTTCAACCTCAAAAGTGATTTCATCACTTTTGTTGATATGTGTGAATGACCTCACGTAGAAAGTACAAAAGATATCAATGCTGATGCATTTAAACTTGATAAGATTGCTGGTGCATACTGGAGAGGAAATGAAAAAAATCCGATGATGACGAGAATCTACGGACTCGCATTCGAAGACAAAACTGCTTTGAAAGTATATATCGAGATGATGGAAGAAGCAAAAAAACGTGATCATAGAATACTCGGAAAACAATTACATATCTATACATTCGATGATGAAGTTGGTGCTGGATTACCTTTACGATTACCAAATGGAACTATCATAGCTGATGAGGTAGAAAACCTAGCAAAAGAAACAGAAGCAAAATATGAATATAAAAGAGTACGTTCTCCTCACATCGCAAAAAAAGAACTCTATCTCAGATCAGGACACTTACCATACTATGCAGAAAGTATGTTCCCACCTATGGAAATGGATGGAGAAACATATTATCTCAAAGCTATGAACTGTCCCCATCATCATAAGATTTACGATGCTGAACCAAAAAGTTATAGAGACCTTCCATTGAGATTGGCTGAATATGGACACTGTTATAGATATGAAGATTCAGGTTCATTGTTTGGACTTATGAGAGTAAGATCTATGGCGATGAATGATGCACATATTTATTGTACAGAAGAACAGTTTGAAGATGAATTTATGAAAGTAGTAGAGATGTATAAATATTATTTCGACTTATTCGGAGTAGGTAAATATCAGATGAGACTTTCAACTCATGGAAAAGAATGATTGGGAAAAAAATATGTGGACAATGAAACCTTATGGCTCAAAACAGAAAAACAAGTGAGAGATATCTTAGTAAAAAATAAAGTACCTTTTGTAGAAGTAGCTAACGAAGCAGCATTTTACGGACCAAAGATCGATGTACAAATCTGGTCAGCTATCGGAAGAAAATTTACTTTAGCAACAAATCAAGTAGATTTCGCAGTACCAGAAAGATTTAATCTTACCTTCAAAGACAAAGACGGAGTAGATAAAACACCTATTTGTATCCACAGAGCTCCGCTCAGTACCCACGAAAGATTTATAGGATTTTTACTAGAGCATTTTGCTGGAGCGTTTCCATTGTGGCTCGCACCACAACAAATCAAAATTATTCCTGTTGCAGAAATATTTACTGATTATGCAAAACAGGTAGAAAAAGAAATGAAAGATAAATGAATTAGAGCTTCTGTAGATAGTGGTGAAGATTCATTTAGCAAAAAAATCCGTAATGCAGAGATAGAAAAAATTCCTTATATTATCATTGTAGGTGAAAAAGAAAAAACAACAAAAATGCTTTCTATCCGCGAATATAGAAGTAAAAAGCAGTATGAAACTGGTCTTACTGAATTTGTCGACAAGTGTCTAGTTGAAATAAAAACAAGGGCATTATAAAATAATATTTCAAAATAATGAAAAATCCTTCCGAAAACGGAAGGATTTTTTTAAATGTTAGGAATTTTCTTCTTGTACTTCAGTTTCAATGGGTGTATCAAGTGTTTTCAAGATTTTTTGCATCTCTGAATCTGTTATACGGGTATCGTTTTTTAGTTCTTGTAATTCTAACAATAATACTATAGCTCGTTCTGCTTTTGCTTTTGTTACTTTACATCCACTGTTTTTAATAACCATAGCCAGTTTCTTTGAAAGAATGGAGGGTTTACCACTTTCATTACTATGTCTGACTTTTATGTTATTAATTTCGTTGCTTCCCTTGAGAATATTTACAACAACATCGCATTTCATTCCCTTAAAGGGATACTGATCGTGTTTTTTCATATTTTTTATTTTTTTGTTTATATGTTGATATCTTATTTGACACAAAAGTCAAGCCTTTTAGTAGATAAAAATATTTTGGAAAATTTGCAAGATTCGGTTAAGAATCCAGAAATGATAGATAAAATGTTGAATTCAGGAGATAAAACGATATCTTAAATCAGTATTTTAAATATATATAAAAATCATATGAAATTGACAACTATCGCGCATATCTTCGGCGACCACAAACCATTTCTCGATCAAGATATTATCCTCAATGGACGAGTGAGAAGTGTAAGAGATTCCAAAACATTCGGGTTTATCGAACTCAATGATGGATCGTACCTCAAAAATATACAAATAGTTTTTGAAAATAATTTATCAAATTTCGACGATATTTGTAAACTTACTACGGGAAGTTCAATTACTGTTGAATGAAAATTGGTAGCTTCACAATGAACTAAACAAGCCTTCGAAGTCAAAGCATCTAAAGTGACTATTGTCGGTACCTGTCCTAGTGATTATCCTTTACAAAAGAAGTGACATAGTTTCGAATATCTTCGCGAAATAGCTCATCTCAGACCGAGATCAAATACGTTTTCTGCTGTGTTTAGAGTAAGATCATTACTTGCATTTGCGATTCATCAATATTTCCGCGAACAAGGATTTATCTATGTACACACACCAATCATCACAGGAAGTGATTGTGAAGGAGCAGGAGAAATGTTTAGAATATCTACTCTCGATATGCTCAATCCTCCAAAAAATGAAGAAGGACAAATAGATTATAAAAAAGATTTTTTCGGAAAAGAAGCATCATTGACGGTAAGTGGACAACTCAATACAGAGACCTTCGCAACTGCATTTAACAAAGTATATACCTTCGGACCAACCTTCAGAGCAGAAAATTCAAACACCACAAAACATCTTTCAGAATTTCGAATGATAGAACCAGAAATTGCATTCGCAGATCTCAACGACGACATGAATCTCGCAGAATGATTGATTAAATATGCATTCAAATATATACTTGAACACGCTGATGTAGAGATGGATTTCTTTGCACAATTTATCAACAAGGAAGTGAAGACAAGATTACAAGATCTTGTAAAAGCAGACTTTGCTAGAGTGACGTATACAGAAGCAGTTGAGCTTTTGAAAAAATCATGACAGAAATTTGAATATCCCGTAGAATGGGGAATTGATTTGCAGACAGAACATGAAAGATATATCTGTGAAAAAATATTTAAAGGTCCGACATTCGTTACCAACTATCCAAAAGAGATCAAAGCATTCTATATGAGACTCAATGAAGACGGAAAGACAGTGGCTGCGACAGACCTATTAGTACCTGGTGTTGGAGAGATTGTAGGAGGTTCGCAAAGAGAAGAAAGACTTGAAGTACTTGAGCAGAAAATGAAAGATGTAGGATTGTCTCCAGAAGATTATAGTCGATATTTAGATACAAGAAAATATGGAACAGTTCCTCACGCAGGATTTGGAATAGGATTTGAAAGATTACTTATGTATATTACGGGTATGGAAAATATCCGTGATGTAATACCATTCCCAAGAGCCCCAAAGACATGTGACTTTTAATTTCTAAAAAATTAAATGCCAGCTATCTTAAGTGTCCCAACAGATGTACTTCCAGGAAAAATTATTTTTCAATCAATTATTTTAATAATTAGTATTCTTATTTTAAGTGGTGTTACCAAGAAGATAAGGATTACAGAAAGAACTTTTATGTGGGGAGTCGCAATCCTAATGATCTTTTTTATAATAAAAAATATTTATATATTACTACAATCATAATGGATGTAATACTCTGAGTGCGATGAGATAGTATTACCATGTGAGCGCGAGATTTAGAAAAAGGAGGTCGAGTAGCTCGTTTACATAATTATCTATGACAGAAATTCCTAAGAGAGGATGTTGATTATGGAATAGTTTACAATTTAGGTATTGATGGAGATACAAGTTCTTGAGTACTAAAAAGATTTGATGGAGAAGCTGAAGCAAGACAACCAGATGTTGTTATTTTCGCTATCGGATCAAATGATTGTACTATTATAGATAAAAAAGAAACAACAATTTCGTTAGATATGTTTCAAAAAAATATTGCTCTTCTTATAGAAAAAGCAAAAAAAATTACTGAAAAAATCGTTTTTATTTGAACGATTATTTGTGACGAAACAAAAAGTAATCCTATAGTTTGGGCACCAGAATTATCGCAAGATATGAAAAATACAATCGCCTACAATGATGTAATTAAAACATTTTGTAAACAAAATAATATTCTCTTTATCGATGTAATCGATGTTCTTACCAATAAAGATTTAGAAGATGGAATACATCCTACAGCTGAGGGTCATGAAAAAATATACATCAGAGTCAGAGATATTTTATTAGAAAAGAAAATAATTTAATCTTAATAATTACATATGAAAGGAGTTTTGCTTATGATATTTCTTGTAATATTTGAATCAGTTGCAGATTTATTTACATCTCAATTAAAAAAATGCCATAGGAAATAATCCTATGGCATATTTATTTTTAGTTTTTCTCTTTCGCTTTCTCTTCTCTAATGACTTTCTTAAGGCTAAATACTATATCCATTAGAAGACTAAAATAGTTAATAAATAGTGCCAAACCAATAATAGACAACACAATAAGTCCAATTGGTTCATAGCTATTCAAGCCAGCGATTTTCATTAAAAGTATCATAAATATACGTATTACCAGTGGTTATTTTAATGTTTCTGTTTGTGGAATATTGTAGCATAATACTATACTCATAACCACAATTTTTATTATCACAATATATAATATTGTGCCTAGTAATGCATCAAGTCTGTCCTCGTAGGGTATTGATTTGAGTGATAAAACATTATGTACTGCTGAATAAAAAACTATCATCACCACAATAAATTTAATTACCCTAAAGAACAATCTGTACTTTGCCAAGAAAGTGTCTATCGAACTTCCAAAGCTAATTTTAAGAGATAAATCTTTCATTTTTCCTTTTATTTAATGAGTATTGTTTTGTTTAATATACATATTTGTTAGTAAATGTCAAGGTATATATTTTACAATAAAAAAAAGTCATTGCGATCCGCCTAAGCGGAGAAGTAATCTAAGTAATTATTCTAAGATTGCTTCGTCACTTTGTTTCTCGCAATGACAAATATGTTTTAACTAAAGGTAATATTCCCTTTCATAGTAGACTCACCAACGATGTCGTTCCTGCCTTGCGGGACTATCGCTTTTTTTTCAGTATTTGTATTTCTATCAGATCTTGGAGTTTGTGGCGCGGAATCGTCTTTCATACTCAATGAGACCTTCTCTCTTTCGAGGTCTATGTCGATTACTTTGACTTTTACTTGCTGACCAACCTTTACAACATCTACAGGATTTGCGACAAAATAATTTGCCATCTGAGATTTGTGAACTAATCCATCACTATGTAATCCGATGTCTACAAACGCTCCGAAATCCGTTACGTTTCTTACTATTCATTCTAATTTTGTTCCTATCTGTAAATCTTTGATGTCCAAGATAGTTGATGAGAAGCAGGGAGCTTCGAGTTCATCTCTTGGATCCAAACCTGGTCTCTGTAATTCAGCCAAGACATCTCTCAAAGTTTCCAATCAGATTTTATATGTTTCTGACCATTCAATCAATTTATTTTCTGGATATTTTTCAACTAGCATCGGCAATTTCAGATTTTTTTTCTTAATTCCCATTTCGCTTTCCAACAAGGCATAGACTTGTTTATGGATTTCAGGATGGATACCCGTTTCATCCAAAATTTCTTTTCCTCATTTGATTCTCATAAACCCAATCGCTTGTTCATAGGCTTTTGGACCAAGTCATTTTACTTTCTTTATCTGTGATTTACTTGTAAATTTTCCATTTTCATCTCTGTACGCGATGACATTTTTTGCAACATTTTCACTCAATCACGCAATATATTGCAACAAAGTATAGCTCGCTGTATTTACATCAACACCTACGCTATTTACGATATCTTCTACTTTTTCTTCCAATTTTTCTTTCAAAAATTTCTGATCAACATCGTGTTGATACTGTCCGACTCCGATAGATTTCGGATCTATTTTCGTTAGCTCAGCGAGTGGATCTTGTACTCTATGTGCGATACTGATTGCTCCTCTGATAGTGACATCTAGATCAGGATATTCGTCTTGAGCGAGTTTAGAAGCGGAATATACAGATGCTCATGATTCAGAAGTAATCATATATTTTACATCCAGTTTATATTTTTCAATAAAATCATGAACAACTTTTTCTGATTCTCTTGATCATGTTCCATTTCCTATCACGATCAAATCTATCTTATATTGATCAACTAATTTTTTCAAAACATCCCAAGCTTCAGTAATTTTTTTCTGTGGTTCAGTAGGGTAGATCACGGTTTTATCCAAAAATTTTCCTGTCTGATCGACGACAGCAAGTTTACATCCTGTCCTAAATGCTGGATCAAATCCAAGCACAGTCATTCCTTTAATCGGTGGGGTTAACAATAAATTTTTTAAGTTTTCACCAAATACCTTGATCGCTGATTCATCAGCTCGTCTCTTTTTATCTGATCTGATTTCACGTTCAAGCGAAGGTAAAAGTAATCTATGAAGACCATCTTCACATGCTTCTTGGACATAACAGATACAGGTTCCATGATTTTTCGGGAAGAAGTATTTCGTTGTTTCTTCTCGGATTTTATCGCTAGAAAATTCTAATTTCACCTGCAATTGTTTTTCTGTTTCAGCTCTAGAAACTGCAAGATACGCATACGATGGCATATCAGAAAGTTTTTTACTATATTCACCATATATTTTATAGACTCCTTTATCGTCAAATGTTTTTGTTTTTTTACATGCGAGCATTCCTGTATTTTCCTCTCTGACTTTGATGTCTTCTCTGAGATCGGCATGATCGGAAACCGCTTCCGCAAGAATATCTTTTGCTCACTGAATCGCTTCAGTTACATCTTTTACACTCGTCTTCACATCACCCGTATCCTTCACAAATTTGACTGCTTCAGCTTCAAATTCTTCTTTACTCATTAGTGCTTTCGCCAAAATATCTGACAACGGCTCCAATCATTTTGCTTTGGCAATAGTAGCTTTCGTATTTTTTTTCTCCTTAAATGGTCTATATAAATCTTCAACTCTCGCCAAAGTTTCAGCTTCCATAATTTGTTTTCTGAGTTCATCTGTCATCAATCATTTTTCATCAATGAGACGAATCACATCAGCTTTTCTAGCTTCCAAGTTTCTTGTATACGTATACATATCATTGAAATCCCTGAGCTGTTCATCAGTCGCTCCTTCCGTAAGTTCTTTACGATATCTCGCGATAAACGGAACGGTATTTCCCTCATCCAATAACTGGACGATAGTACGAACGATAGTTGGTGCCATACCAACTTTTTTACTGATAATATTTATCAAGTCTGCCATATTTTTTTTATAATACAAAAATAAATTAAATTTATGCTTTTTACTCGGATGAGATTATTTAGTATTTTTTTCTTTTACATATAAGCCGTAGGCGATAGCAAACAATGCCATAAATGGATAGACAATCATTCTGTCGACAAAACTATGGAGAACTAATCCTTCGATACTTAGTCACAAAATTCCTACACCAAATGCAAAGACAATAGTTCCATAAAGTTTTCTATTTTTAGTAATTTTGCTGTCCGTATTCCTTTCTTCTTCATACGACTTATACGCGATATGATGAAGATATCCATACAAGAAAAGTCGTCCAATAAATCATAACAAACCGTATTCTATCCATATCTGTAAGTATTGATTTTCTGGATTGTATGCCTTGATTCCTTCGACTTGATGAGAGGCTGGTCATGCTGTTCCTGCACCTTGTCACCAGAGTGGTCTCTCTCAGATAGTATTCAATGCTTGCACGATAAGTCTGAAATGCCCGGTATTTGAAAACTCTCTCGAGATGATTTGTTTCTGTCAATAAAACGTTACGACTCAGAAAAATAATAGTAGCGGCACAAATCATCGCAGGGCCATTTTCCAGTATTTTCTCGGAAACTGTAAGAGAACTAAGATGATTGTTTGTACAAGCCAGACGGCCCATGCAGCCCTTGAAAAAGTTGACATGATAGCGAGTCCATATAATAAACCTCGCCATATTTTATCTTTTACTGGTTTGTTTTTGAAACACAAAACGAAGAATAATGGCCAGAATGCAATCAAGAAAAATCATCGGCTGATTGGTCTTTCAAACAAAAATTGATTACGGGAAAATCCACTATTAAACTGTGTATAATACACTGCTGGAGGCGCGATACCGACATCACCTTCATAATTGAATTGATTATATCCTGCGAATTTCAACAAGTTGGGCATCAACCAAAGTATACCTCGCCATATCAAACTTCACACCAATAGCGTTTTCATTAATCTGCTATATCGTTTGACTAAGTTGATCTCTCTGGCACCAAAAAACAAAAGACTAATCGCAAAAAATACAATAAAAATCAGGAATCCTATCATGCTATATCTGATTGACATGATCCATGTTCCGACTCCGCTATGATTGATAAACACCGAAACTAAGAAGCTTACTACGATAGTTGCGAGGAATATTCGTACAAAATTTTTCAAGGGAAATGTATTAAAAAACTCTTTTAATTTTCTATGCTTCCAAAGATATCGTGCCAAAAATACGAGCAATCCGATGATGATAATTTCTTTTCGCATCCAAACAATTTTCCAGATAGATCAGTCAAGTCCTAGTTTGTAGGTGACCAATGTCTGCACAAAAAACTGAAGCAAAAGTCAGATGAAAAATATTTTTGCTACGAGAGTAAGTATTTTGATTATCTTGTTTGATGGTTCCATATTTCAAATATTAGTGTACTAAAGTTTAATTTACAAACGTTTTACTCACTTGATAAAATAATAATATAACGGTAATTGCCGCAAGTAGTCATTGGATAAACCATGCTTTCATTACAATTGTAGTTTCGTTGATACCTCTTTTTTCAAAGAGATGATGAAGTGGTGCAACCAAAAAAAGCTTTTTTTTGAAGTATTTTTTCCAGAATATTTGTAAAAAACTTGAGAGTAAATTTATGATAAATAAGGAGAAGAGAATAAGAAAGGGAATAAGGATTCACATTCTCATGTTGAGAAAATAGAGGAGTGAAGCAATAAGTCCTCACAGAGCAAATGCTCAGCTATCACCCATAAAGATTTTGGCGGGGTGAATATTGTAAAACATAAATGCTACCAATATAGCCATGATAATAGCGATTACGGTAGTAGCGATATATGTCTGATTGAAAAATAATATTACTGCCAAGACAAAGAGAATAAGTGTTATCAATCCGCCAGCCAAACCATCAAGTCCATCAGTGATATTAATGGCATTGACGATCGCGATAGTAGAGAAGAAAGTAAGTAACGGATAAAATAATCCTATAGATACCTTGCCTGCGATCGGCCATAAATTAACATAATCTATACCCAATCTGGTATAAAACCATCGGCTGATAAACGCAGAAAAAATAACCATTCAAATTAATTTCGCTCTGACACTGAGTCATTTTACCCTACCAAATCATTTTATATTCAAGAAGTCGTCGAGCAATCCAATGAGTCCCATACTGAAAAATCAAAAGAGAATGATATAAGTTTCTTGTCTGTTGAATAATGTATTATTGATAAATCATTGGTCTTTCAAAATATAGGAAAGTCATATCATCAGTGCCATCACTATCAAAAAAATACCACCTCACATCGTTGGGGTACCTTGTTTATGTTCATGCATTTTGGAGAAAATTGTTGATTTTTCTCACGTAACTGCTGCTTCGCGGATAGTTTTTCCGAGTTTATATTTTTTCAGAATTGAAATGTAGATGGGATAGAGTATTCGCGAAATGAAAAATGCGATCAACGCAAACATGATAATATTATTTAATTTCACCAACATGGGAGTATTCATAAAATTAAAAAAAACGAATTGATATAGGTGAAAGTGTAGTCAAATTTATAGTGTAATTCAAGCATAAATACCAACAAAACTATTGTCAATTGTATTTTTGACAGAAGAATAATAGTAAGTAAGTATTGAAAAGTAGGGATATATTTTTATAATCAATAAGAATTTTTACTTGGAAAAAACGATCATGCAGCACGAAGCAATTCTTTATTCTCTGGATCCCAAAATTACCTTTTCTAAGATTCACGAGATTGTTGATTACGACAAAAATAAATATTTCAAACTCGAAGAGCGAGTTACAGAAAATTCTATTCATGCGATGATAGCATCGGAAGCTGATGTTCATTACAAAATTTTGCCTATCAGACCAAGAGTACAGATTATTTATTATCTCTGAGATATTTCATTACTCAACCAAAAAATTCTCGGTATTGTCTGACCAAGAAAGATGTCGCTTTATGGAAAACAGGTGATAGAAAGTTTATTCACTACTATTTCACATCACGATATCGTGACTATTTCTGGGATGGCAGAAGGCGTAGATCAGCTGTGTCATAAGCTTTCCCGCGAAAATAATATTCCAACCATTGCAGTGTTGTGATGATGATTGTGACGATTTTTAAAAAGACCAGAACGTGCATTGATAGAAAAAATTGTCGCCGATGGGGGACTTGTAATTTCAGAATATAAGCTCTGACACAAACCAGAAAAATATAATTTTCCCCAGAGAAATCGCTTGATCGCCTGATTGTCTGATGTACTATTTCTTCCAGAAGCGGGAGAAAAATCAGGCAGCTTGATTACGGTCGAGTGTGCGCTTGGGATGAAAAAACCTGTGTATGCGACACCGAGTTCTATCTTTTCATCGACCAGCGCCGGCATTTTACAACTCATAGAGACAGGCTCTGTAAAGCCGATTTTTGATCTCCCCAGATTTCTTGCCACTCATTTTACCACAAAAAATATTTCATCTAGACCCTCACCGACGGTAGAACTTACCGACCAAGAACGATGACTCGTGTCCGTCCTCTCTCGTGATGAGTGAAGAGAAATTCAGCCACTGGTTCAAGGAACGTGATGGAAAATTCAGGAAATTATTTCTGTATTATCGATGTTAGAGATCAAAGGAGTAGTTGGGCAGGAGGTGCCGGGGAAGTATATACTTTTGTAAAAAAGCTATTGAACAAACAACCTCCTCTTCCATCTTTGAGCGAACAACCTCACCCCACCTCTCCTGACAGAGAGGAGTGTAATTTTACTGAGGGCCTCTCTGTCAGGAGAGGAAACGAAGGTGAGGTTGAAAGCAACAGCTAAACAGCTAAGAAACGAAGAGGAGGTTATAAAAATTAAAATAAAAAAAATATAAATTCAAAAAGGTTACCATGAATATAGACAGTTTATTTTGATAAGATAACAGAAATAATTTCATATTGAAATTTAGCTTATATTTCGTATTTATAGAACATACAAACATCTCGTTTTTACTATTTTTCGCTTATTGATGTTTTCTAAAAAAAATAAAAAGAAAGGGTTCACATTGATCGAAATGCTTATCGTAATCGTCATCATCGGTATCCTCGCAGCAGCGCTTATACCAAGACTTTCAAGTGCGAGAGGAAGAGCCAACGACGTTGCTCGTAAAGCTGACCTCGCTCAAGTGGCTGCAGCATTAGTATCATACCAAATAGACGCTGGACAATTTCCTATTATAGCATGACCATTATCATTGACTGGAATTGGAGATAAACTTATGGGTGCAGGAATGTCTAGTATTCCAGAAGATCCAACATCAAATAGAGCGTTCAGTTGAATTTCAAATATTAATATTATTGGTGGACAGTTCGGATATACGCCAATTTCAAAATGATGAATACCAGCAAACGGGTTTGTGCTTATGGCAGGAACAGAAACAGAAGGATGATCAAATTGGGTTGCAAGTAGTAGTTATTGAAGGATTCCAACTGATTATACTAGCTTTGAAAGTATTCATATATGTAAAACATTTACCCAGGTATCAAGTGCTAATCCTGTAAATCATTTAAATGGCGAATGTGATTATAATAAAAACAACGATCAACTTAGATACATATATCTCTACTAAGAAACTCACCAATCAAAAAAATAGCCCTGCATAATTGCAGGGTTTTTTTAAAGACAAATTATTTACATAATTATCACTTCAGGTTCTAGTTGTACGTCAAACAACTCTAGGACTTTTTTTTGAATAGCTTGAGCGAATGCTCGTATGTCTCCACCACTAGCACCACCCTTATTGATGATGACGAGCGCGTGTTTATCATAGGTAGCAACTAGTCATTCCGACTTTCATTTAAACCCAGCAAATTCTATAAGTTGACCTGCGGACAACTTGAATGCAGCACCAGTAGTGTGTATTTCATTTCATTTGAGTTGTGGATATTCCAATAATAATTTTTCAAACTGATCTTTTCCGACAACAGGATTCTTGAAAAAACTTCCCGCTGTTCCTGTTTTTTTCCGATCGGGCATTTTTCCTTCTCTGATCTTTATAATGATATTTGCTAATTGGAGAGCCGTAATTTTACTCGGATCAATTCCTTGTTCTCCGATGCTTTCTTGGATATCATTATATTGGATATTCGGTATGTAATCAGCAGATTGTTTTTCAAAGACGAAAGTTACAGCTGTAACTATCACTTTATTTTTCAATTCATTCTTGAAAATACTCTCGCGATACGTGAATTTGCATTCGTTATTCGTCCATACTTTTTTCTCTTTGGTGACTATATCAATTCATTCAACCTCAGAGATTATGTCTTTTGCTTCTTTACCGTATGCTCCGATATTACCCACGGGAGCTGATCAAACTTCACCAGGAATGAGGACAAGATTTTCTCCTCCGACATATCATTGTTCCAATGCTCGCATCATTGCTTTGTGCCAATCTTCTCCAGCTCATATTTTTATATACACAGTATTTCATTCTTCCTTCACTACTTCTTTTCCAAGTAATGAAACCTTTATGATCAATCCAGTATAGTTTTTCGTGAAAAGAATATTCGCTCACCCACCGAGAATAAAATGTGTTTGAGTAGAAAAAACGTCCGTCGAAATCAGATCAAAAATATCTTGTTCATTAGTTACTTCTACAAAAAAATCTGCCTGTATATTTACGGCAAACGTGTTATATGGCAGAAGAGAAATGTTTTTTTGAATATTCATGAGGAGATGATAAACGAATAAACGATGAAAAATTTAGTTAAGTATTCAAATACATTCGATATGATGGGTCTGAGGAAACATATCTACCGGCTGGATTTCTTTGATGTCAAATCCTCACTCAACCAAAAGTTCAATATCTCTCACCATCGTCACAGGATTACAAGAAATATATAACAATTTGAAATCAGATTGTTTTTTGAGATCACAGATCATTTGAACTACGTTTTTATGAAGACCATCTCTAGGAGGATCGATAATGACGAGACCGAGATTGTGTAATTTATCTTTTATTTCAGGAGTTTGGGTAAAAGCTTTTTCAGCGGGATTAGCCAAGAAAATCACATTTTTGTCCAAACCATTGATCTTTGCATTGTATCGTGCATCAGTGATTGCTTCTTCGACAATCTCTATTCCTACAAGCTTTTCACCTTTCCCAGCTTTGAGAAAACTGATACCGATAGTTCCTGTTCCACAGTAAAGATCGAGGATAGTTCCTTCGATATGCCCTACCATTTTCATGGCTTGACTGAAGAGCTGTTGTGCTCACAGTGTATTAGTCTGAAAAAATGAAAAAGGAGATACTCTAAACGTTGCTTCAATCATTCAATTTTGTTCTGTATTTTCGTTTTTTGAGTCCAATGAAGACTGGGTTTCAGAAGATTTTTTGTCGATAGTTTTAAACTGAAGAGACTCATAAATAGATCATTCTCCTCGGAAAGTTGTAGTTTCACATTCTTGTGATTTTACAACATCAGCCAATCCATTATTTTTGGTAATAACAAAGCTTGTTACTTTTTCTTTCAAAAGCGTATCTTCTTTAAACGCCTCGAGAAGTTCATCCCATTGTTTGATTTTTGTACCTTTAAGATCATTATCCGAAACAGAAAGATTTACCAAAAATTGTTTCGTATTGGTTCCTTCTCTCACGACTAAATGTCTAAAAAATCCTTGATGGGTCATTTGATCATGGACGGGGAGTCCTGATACTCTACAAAGATTTTGGATATGTTGAAATATTTCATTTGCTTCATCTGAGATAAGCGCACAATTATCAATATCAATAATTTTACTAAACTCTCCTTGTTTGTGAAATCCTACACTTCGATTGGACAAAATAATATTATTTCAGGTTTCAGGTTTCAGGTTTCAGGTTACCTGCTCCTTGCTCCCTGTCGCCTGCTCCCTGGTTATATATTTTCCAAAACTAAATTCTATCTTGTTTCTATAATTTTTTTCTTGAGGAGATCATATAATAGTCAAAATTTGGAGCTCAGGTATTTTTCTTTTGATCTTGGTAAATGCATCGTTGACGATATCTTCTTTGAGTTTGAGTTGGTTTCCATAACTCAACATTTGTCGTTTACATCCTCCACATCCAATCTTCCATGGTTGTTTATTTTCTTCATTGGAAGAAAGTAATGAAAAAAAATGAGGACAAAAAACTTCTCCATCTACGATTTTGGGATCAAGTTCTTGGACACGAGTTATATGTGCTTCTACATAATCTTTTCTTTGTTTAACTATTCTTAAATCTACAATACTTCAAGGCAAAGCACCTCATTTAATGAGGATTCTTTTTCCATCACTCATTCTCGCGAGTCCTACTCATCCATATCATATTTTATCTATTTTGATTCTATGTAATTCTTTTGCCATTGAAAAAAATATAATAATTAAAGACCCAACGCTATTCTAAGTTTATTTTCAATTTCATCGATAGAACCATTGGCATCAATAGTTATAACCTTTCCCATTTCTTCGAAATGTTTGATGACACTCAATGTTTCATGCATAAAAATATCTATTCTTTGTTGCATAGCTTCTGGAGTATCGTCCTTACGTCCTTCGATAGTAACTCTTTTCATCATTCTTTTCAATGCCTGTTCTTTGGACAATTCCAGATGGATGACTATAAAATCCCTATTCATTTCTTGCATTTTTTTGCTGAAGAACTTTGCTTGCGTCGCCAACCTAGGAAATCCATCGATGATGAGATTTTTCTTATTAGTCTCAGCTATTTTCAAGCTGGTATGAAAAAGATCGTGCGTGATGAAATCATCTATCATCTTACCGCTATTCACGACATCCTTGATATAGTTTCCTATCATATTTTCATTCAACATCAAAGCTCTGAGTGTTTGTCCCATTTCAAAATATCGATGATTAGGTAGATCCTTTAGGAGTACTTTGGCTTGAGTTCCTTTTCCACATCATTGGATACCGAGAAATATTAAGTCCTTATTCATAGTAATTTTGGATAAAAATAAAACATATTTCTGATTATATTCATATCAAGAATACTAACAATATCTCATTTCTTTTCAACGAATTTACTAGATTTTCCACCCGGGTGCAGTAAATTAGCACCCGGGTGGAAAAAATAAAACAAACAAAAAAACTCTTCTTTCAAAGAGTCCTTTTGTAATATAATGAATAATGAATAGTGAATAATTAATAATGTTGGAATCCGTTATTGTATGGACTATCGTGATTTACAATAGTTTATAATAAGACAGTTCATACATTATTCATTTTTAATTCTTAATTATTAATTCGAAGTATTATCTCTTTGACCACGTAGGTCCTTTTCTCGCTTTTTTCAAACCTGGTTTCTTTCTTTCCTTAACTCTAGGATCTCTCTTAAGAAGTCCATATGGTTTCAAAGTAAGTCTAAGGTCAGAGTTCCATTCAATCAATGCTCTAGCAATCCCTAGCTTGATAGCATCGGCTTGTCCTGATATTCCTCATCCATTTACGACAATTTCAATGTCGAATTTTTTAAGGTAATCAGCACCTAGGGTGTTGAGTGGAGAAAGAGCAGCTTCAAGAAGATAGAGGTTACCACCAAAGTAGTCCGCTAGTGCTTTTTGAGATCCATTAGAAGTTTTGATGTTGAATTTTCCATCTCCATTTCCAAAAAGTTTCACAACCGCTGTTGTTTCTTTTCTTCTTCCTATAGCATAGGTATATTCTTTATTAGCCATTATTTAGATATGATAATAGGATTAAAATGATCATATTTTGTAGTAGTTCCTTTTTCAAGCTTCATTCTCTTTATTCTTTTATCTCTAAGCTTGTTTTTAGCGAGCATTCCTCTTACTACAAAGGTAAGTAATCTTTCAGGGTTTTTCTTCATCACAAGTTCTCGTGTGATAGATTTAAGATTTCCTTTATATCCACTGTAAGCATACAAAACATTATTTTGAAGTTTTTTACCTGTTACTTTAACTTTATCGATGTTTTCTATTAATACAAAATCACCTGCATCCCAGAAATCAGAATAAAATGCCTTGTGTTTTCCCAAGAGTAATTTTGCAACTTCAACAGCAAGTCTTCAAAGCACCTTTCCAGTTGCGTCAATTCTCCACCATTTTCTATCTTTCTCCATGTCAGCTGGTTTTACTCGGAGGGTCTTATTGAGATCTTTTTTTGTAAATTCCATGATAAAAACTATTCAAAATATTAAAAATTATAACAATTTAAGTAAGATTTTTTGAACACCGTCACCTACTCTAAATCCTAGTTTGTAATCAGCTACAAAGCTTGATGTAGATCCTGATTCAATATATTTTGGTAAGAGTACGTTCAATACTTTTTTACCTTCAGCTTCACCAAAGATAATAGATTTAATATATCTGATGCTTCCTCTTTTTGCATCTGCTGTTTCAAGTTTTTTGTTCATCTTCACAAGATTAGCGAAAAATGAATCTATTTCAGATTTGAGTACTTTAGCTCTTTTTGGTGTAGTAGTTGTTTTTCCATTTTTTACAAGGTTAGTTAACAACTGTCTTATATACACGTCTCTCTTTTTTGCTCATGTGTGTAACTCGAGCATTTTATTCTTCTTATGTCTCATGGTAACAAACTAAATTATAAAATAATTAGTGCAAAGTTTTAAGTTCTAAATTCTAAGTAGAAGGAATGTTTTATTTAACATTTAGCATTCAACATTTAACATTCGGCGGTTTAGCCGATAAGTGCTTTATCAACATTTGCCAATGCGCTATTGATTTCGTCGATAGCTTTTCTACCTACTCATTTCATAAGTAAAAGTTCTCCTTTCTTTTTCTTTTCGAGATCTTCTACGTATAAGATGTTATTTTTGATCAGTGCATTTCTTGTTCTTTCACTCAATGGAAGTGCATCGATTGGCATTGTTTTGATATTAGCTTCTTCATGTAATTTATCTTGTTCTCTATCAAGATCTTCGATATCTACTAAGAATGATCTGTCGATATATACATTATCAAAGATGAATAGTTTAGCATATGAAGCCAAAACTTCTCCAGCAAACATAATAACTTCTTTTGGAGAAACACCTTTGTACCATGATCTGATTTCGATAACTAATAAGTCTTTGATAGATCATGTAAAGTCTTCAATAACTTCTTCAACTTCATATTTTACATAATCAATAATTTTAAATTCATTATCGATCAATAATATACTTGCGTCCATATCTTCATCTTTTTTATCACGAGATCTAAGGTATTCAACACTATAATATCCATATCATTTTTCTATTCTAATATCAACATTGAGTTCTAGAGATGGATCAGTTATTTCAAATAATTGTTGGTTTTCATTCAAGATTTCTATACCGGCAGGAAGCTTAAGATCAGCTGATGTATAAGTTCATATTCCTGAAAATCTTTGTGAAACCCATTGAATGTTATCAGCTTTTTCGTCTACTTTGAAACGAAGAAGTTTAACATTTAACATAATATCTATTACACTTTCCATTACACCATCTATTACATGATATTCATGGTTTACTCATTTAATCTTTAATCCAGTAGCAGCTCATCCAATACTATATCACAAAATAATTCTTCTTAATGCGTTTCCAAGTGTCTGTCCAAATCATCTAGGCAAGTATTTTACCTCGAATTTGGTAGTTCTGTCGTCTACTTGTGAGACAATAATTTTTGGAGCTCAGATGAATTTTTGTATATCCAACATGCAGAGTAATAAAGAGTAAAAATTTTTTTTGTTTCATAATATATGTTGAGATTATGCTCGTATAATCCACTAGGATTAAGCTCTCGCATAAAATTCAATAACTTTCAATAAATCAGCAGGTATTCCGAGTTCTCCAACTTGAGGTGCATTAAGAACTTCAACAGCATTAGCAGCTTTATCTAATTTTACCCATGATGGTATTTCCCTTTAACTTCTGCAGCATTTTGGCTGTAGAGAGTAGAATCTTTCAATTTTTCTTTAAGAGTAATTTTGTCTCCGATAGACACAAATGATGATGGGATATTGTGTTTTTTCCCATTTAATAAGAAGTGACCGTGATTAACCATTTGTCTTGCTTGCATCATAGTTTTTGCAAGTCCTGATCTATATACAGTAGAGTCCATTCTTCTTTCTAAAAATTGGAAAAGCGCAGTATCATGAGTAATATTTTTATTCTTAGAATATTTTGCAGCAGTATCTCTCACGATTCTAACAAATTGTCTTTCTGATAACATATACATTCTTTTGAGTACTTGTTTATTTCTCAAAAGTTTTCCATATTCAGAAGATCTTTGCATGTTAGCACCATGTTGCCCAGGCAAACTTCTATTTTTTTTGATATTATATTTTTTTGATCAGAAAAGATCTACTTGTTCTCTTCTACATAATTTAAATTTAGGTCCAGTATATCTCATTGCAATGAATAATGAATAATTAAAGATGAATAATGATGGTATTTTATATATTTTTGAATTCTGAATTCTACATTCAATTAAATTCTCTTTTTTCTCTTTCATTTACATCCACCAAACTGGATAGCCGTATCTTCTTTGATGTATTGAATATCAACAAGTCCAATTTCATTAATAGCTTTGAAGACACCGTCTCTTGCCAATCCACATCATCTGAAGATAATACCGATTTCTTTGAGACCGTATGCTTGTGCTTCTTTTAAAACTTGTTTCGTTAAAATTTCAGCAGCATATGGTGTGCTTTTTTTACTTCATTTATATCAGAGTTTTCCTGTTCCTCCTCCAAGTATTCTATTACCATTTTCATCTACTAATGCGATAATGGTATTATTACTAGAAGTTTGTATGTGAAGAACTCCACTCTCCAATTTGATATCCTTTTTCTTTTTTGAAGTAGTAGCTTTTGCTTTTGCAGCAGTTGTAGGTGTAGCCATAATCTATTAAACAATGATAAATATATTATTCAATGCTAAGTTTTAAGTGCTAAGTGCTAAGTGAAGAAATTTTTTATTCAACATTTAGCATTCAACATTTAGCATTATTATTTCTTAAGTACTGGTCTTACTTTATTTCTTCCAAGAAGTTTTTTTGCAGTTTTTCCGTTTTTTCTAGTCAACTGCCCTCTAACAGGTAATCAAAGATTGTGTCTCATACCTCTATAACATTTGATTTCTTTAAGTCTCTTGATAGCAAAAGCTATTTCTCTCTTAAGATCGTTCTCGAGAATATATTTTTGAATTTGTTCAAGAATCTTTTTTTGTTCGTCTTCAGTAATATCTTTCACCTTTTTAAGATGATTAATATCAGCGTTGGCGAGGATAGTTTGGGATCTTTTGAGTCCAATACCATACAAAGCAGTAAGTCCAATCCAGATTGATTTATTTTCTGGTAGAACGTGTCAAGATAGTCTAAACATGCGAATGAAAAACAAATAAATAAAATTATCCTTGTCTTTGTTTGTGTCTAGGATTTTTTTTGCAAATTACATAAAGTACTCCCTTTCTTTTTACTATCTGGCAATACATACATCTTTTGTGTAGTGAAGATTTAACTTTCATCTTAAGTAAGTAATACTAAATAAAGCTAATTATTTTTTATAGTCATTATATCTAAATGTAATACGTCATTGCCCCATATCATATTGATTGATTTCAAGTTTTACTCGATCTCATGGAATGATAGAGATGTTGGATTGGCGCATTCTTCATGATTTTTTGCAACGAACAAGAGTGTCAACGTCTTTGAGTTTTACCTTAAAAAAACCAGCCGGTAATACTTCAAGAATCTCTCCATCTCGTTCCAAAATTCATTCCTTACCCATTAATATCTATTTTTTTAATTTCTAAAAGCGATTGATATGGTCTAAATCCAATCGTTCTTTGGTATCTATTTTTTCTTTTGAATTTTATAACTCTAATTTTTTCTCATTTTTGATTTTTCGTTACTACACATTCTACTTTTGCTTTAGCAATATATGGAGTACCAACGATCACCTTTTCTCCTTTATCGTCAAATGTCAAAAGTACTGTATCTACAGTCATTTTTGCTCATTCGTCCAAATCTACATTATCAACAGTGATAATATCTCATTCTTGTACGATATATTGATGTCCTTTAAGTTCTACAACAGCATACATTGTGAAGTCTAATTTATAATTTAAAATCAATAAGCAAACTATACAATCTTACCTAATTGAGCAAGTGTATTATATTTTTTCTTGTTTGTTCTATATGCGTCAGAAACGATAGCTTTAAGTCTTTGATATCTTCTTGCACCAGGAAATTTGAACGAAACAAATTTTCTATATCGTTTAGTATTATAATGTTTTTGCTTTTTAGCTTTATCTAAAATATGAGACGCCCAGAGCTCTTTTTTGTAGAAAGAAACCATTCTTTCGTTAGTATTAAGATCTCAAGTTCTTCGAATAGTAAATCCCATTAATAAAAATTTGATAAATAAAAAAAAGTTTTTAGCCGTGTGAATATATAACTATTCCATCAAAATGCAAGACTTTTTTACGTTTTTCTTACGTCTTACTCGACATTCATTTCGACGTCTAAAGGGTTTGGCTTGGAGCTGGAATAAAATTCGCCTAGGCGAACAGGCCGTCACATAAGGTATCTTCATACCCTGGGTGGGTTCATTATTGGCTACAAGTTTACTAATTGTAGTGTATTTAGTTATATAATTGCCCGGAGCCGGAATCGAACCGGCACGACATTTCTGTCGCAGGATTTTCAGTCCTGTGCGTCTACCAATTCCGCCATCCGGGCAGAAAACAACCCTAAGGTTGCTTTATTTTACGATTTCAGCATATATTTTGTCAAATACTTGAGGAAATGCAATTGCGATGTTAGAAAGAACTTTTCTATCAAGAGTAATATTTTTCTTTGTCATACTTCCGATAAATGTACTATATCTTTCACCTTTTTCTCTTACAGCAGCAGAAAGTCTTTCGATTCGAAGTTTTCTAAACTCTCTCTTTTTTTCTTTTCTACCTTTATAAGCATGTTGTCATTGTTTTACCAATGCTAATCTTACTTGTTTGTATACCTTGCTTCTTCCGAGTCTAAATCCTTTTGCAAGTTTGACAAATTTTTTATGTCTTCTTTGTCTCTGAAGCCCGTTTGTTACTCTTACCATTTGAACTATTGGTTATAAGGAAATAAAGTTTTTATCTTTTTTACATGTGTTTTGGATAATTCTACACCATATCCATCCTTTTTGTTGTTGTCCCCCTTATTTGTTAAAAGATGATTATTACAAGCTTTTTTGAATAATACTTTTCACGTTGAGGTGATTTTAAATCTTTTTTTTGCTCACGAATGAGTTTTTAGTCCTTTTCCCATGATATTATTTACTGAATAAAATGATACTATATCCTTGTGCTTCTTGTTTTGGAGTTTCAAACTGAGCTTTTCCAAATTCTGACAAGTCGCCTTTTATTTTTACAAGTTTTTCAATCGCTTTGCTAGCATAAATTTTTTCTCTTCCTTTGAGTTTAATAAAGAATTTCACATTATTTTTTTCCTTGAGAAATTCTATTGCTTTATTCATTTTCATTTGGAGATCATTATCTCCGATACCATAACTGATTTTAATTTCTTTGAGAACTGTTGGTTTATGAGTTTTTCTTTTTTCTTTGTCATCTTTTCCTTTTTGATACATATATTTTCCATAATCAACTAATTTAACTGTCGATGTCATGGTAACTGCATCATATTTCATCTGTACAAGATCCATCCCTTGTTCTTCTGCCATTTCGAGTGCTTTCTTTCTAGGAAATGTTCATAAATTAACCCCTGCCTCATCTACCATAATTATAGTTGGTGCCTTAATTTGTTCATTAAGGTATACCATAAATACTCTATTTTTGTTGAAAGTATTACTTGGTTTTTTGTCCATACAATAGTACAAAGGTAAAAGTTAATATTCACTCCCGGCGGGATTTGAACCCGCGATCTTCACCGTGAGAGGGTGACGTCCTAGACCACTAGACTACGAGAGCGTAGTAATGTAGATCGCAATATACCGCTAGATTATTTTATTAAGAACTTGATGGTATCAGTGTAATTTTTAATTTAATTTACCCCCGCTAAGAATCGAACTTAGATCCACAGCTTAGAAGGCTGTTGTTCTATCCATTGAACTACGGGAGCACAACCTTCAGCTTTTGGTGTTGTGTAGTTAATTTAGGGAGAGTTGGATTTGAACCAACGTAGCCGTGAGGCGTCAGATTTACAGTCTGATGCAATTGACCGCTCTGCCATCTCCCCACTTAATGTAATGAATAATTAATGATTGAGAATGAAAAATGTTGGTATTTTTTTTATTCCATCATTATTCATTATTAACTTTTCATTATTAATTAGTTTAATGGTGGACCCTATCGGAGTCGAACCGATCGCCTCCTGCGTGCAAGGCAGGCGCTCTAGCCAAATGAGCTAAGGGCCCATACAATGGGCATTTTTTATTGTACCGCTGTATTAAATCCTCCAAGATCATCCATAGGTGCACTCGTAGGAATCATACCAAACAATACTAAGAATCAAATAACCATAATCGTGAAACCAGCTATAACCAAACCATTTCTTGTTCATCACAAATTTTTCTCCAACCAAGCAATATTTCAAAACATTTCTGCTAAGAATCAAGAAAAATAAATAATAGATCAACCTATTCACGCAACAACTAGTCCGATAATAATTTGTTTTGCCATGGTTTTTGATTGAATGATTAATTAGCGGATAACGGGACTCGAACCCGTGCGAACAGAGCTGAAGTCTGCTATGCTACACCAATTACATCATATCCGCATATTCGGTAATTTAAGCAATAACAAAAAAAACTTCGTGGGATGTATATATAGATATTTAACTTAAAATCAAGCGTTTTTTATTATATCCCTAAAACCTTTCTACATAAATTCTTTTGAAACCCAAGAACGTAAGTTTTTCAACAATATCATTAGCTACTTCGGGTTTTCAACAGACATAAAATTCGCTTGTAGGGTCAAAATATATTTTAGTAATATCTATTCTTCATCAGACATAGGTAGGTTTGCCTATTCCTTCTGTTGGGATTTTTTCTCTAGAAAGGTGTATTTCATAGCCTAAACCATGAATTTTTTTGATTCTGTCTTCATAAAAAAGATCTTTTTTGTTAGATACAGAAAAAAACAATTGTTTTTCGGTTGTACAATATTTTGCCATATTAAGTAGTGGAATTATGCCTACTCCTGTTCAAATAAATACCTTTGGCAGTTGAGTATCTTGGAGTAAAAAATGTCAAAATACTCATTTCAATAGTACCTCATCACCTATATGTGTTTTGCTAATTGCCACACCTCATCTTCCATTTTCTGTAAGCTTAATAGCAAATATCATCATTGTTTTTTCATTGTCTGTATCTTGATCTACGATAGAATAGGCTCTCTGAAAAGGTCACTGCTCATCTTCAAAAAGAAAAAGTGCCCATTGTCATGGGATCACTTTTACTTCTTTGTATGTTTCAATAGTCAATTCTATAACATTGTCTGTCAACATCTGACGATTGATAAGTTTAGCCTTGATTCATTCTTGATTCATATGATTAGAGAAATAAGATTAAATATCTAATAGGCTTTGGAGTTTCAATATATAGCTTTGTTCTTGTAATCTCTCCTTGAGATATGTGAAAAGTGCGGTACTTTTTCCTGTGGCTATAGTGTCTATTTTATTAATCAAAGTGTCTACAATGGTAGTTTTTATTCAGAGATTGTCTGGATATTTTCCATTTAATTTATCCATAAATGCAACGACAAATCCATCAATCATTGTCTTCAAGTTAGTCGTCAATGAAGTAGCAATAGGTGTAGTAGGTATAGTCGTAGGTTTTGGTTCAGATGTCATAGTTTCTGTTTTGTTAATATTCAATTCAATTACATTACTACAGTATCTATTCATATCTTCCATGATAGCACATACTCTATAGTAGTAGGTTCCGTTTCTTGGATTAGTTTCTGTAAAATTTACTTGAGATCTATCAGAGATAGCTTGAATGTATCCATCTTCTGGATAGACAGGGAAATGATTTGTAGATGACTTTATTACTTTATATCGTTTCATTCCTTTAGTTGTAATGATATCGATATTTTTCCATGAAGTAGTTACTTTACCATTAGCGTAACTTGCAGTAAATTCCAATGATGTTTTTAAAATAGGCGCTTTATATTCACTAGTATATGTAGTAGAATTACCAAAGCATATTGCAGAAAATCATAATAATATAGTACTAATTACTAATAATTTTTTCATTATATCAAAATAACAAAAGATAAAAGATTATGGAAGTGTACAGTTCGTTTTGTTTGCGAGTGTAGAAAGTTCTTGAAGTCCTGGTAATTGTGTTCCATCTTTAAATTCCCATGTAGGAACTCATGTCAATTTTTCACAACGTTGAAATTCTACAGTACATTCTACATAGGTGATGTTTTTGAAACTATCACCAAACATAGCTTTCTGGCTTATACAATGTGTACAAGTTTTACTACCGTACATAGTGGCTCAGTTGTCTGTCAAACATTGAGCGAAAGTATCTAGATTTTTTGTTTCTGTTTGTTGAGCACATCCTGCAAAAAATATCACAGTAAATATTCCCATTAAAGCAATTTTTTTCATACTACTATATATAAGGGTAAAAAAATTTACCCTCAAAGCATAATTTTTTGTCTATAAGTTTCAACTTAAAAACTTTATTTGATTTATCAAATCTTGGATTTGACAAAAAAGGCAATTCAGACTATACTTATATAGTCTTTTATTCTCATAAATTTTATGGCAGAAATCAAAGGACAATATTATAAAATGTCGCCTGAGGCAGCACTAGCTGATCTTCAGACATCTTTTGAAGGTCTCAAAAAAGAAGATATCCCTACAAGAGAAAAAATTTACGGAAGAAATATGTTGGTTTGACTCAAGAAGGATTCATTTTTTCTAAAATTTCTCAGACAATTCAAAGATATTTTTATTATCCTACTTATCATTAGTGATATTATTTCATTGTATCTTCAAGATTTTAGATGAGTAGCTATTCTGACTTTCATTATTTTGATCAATGCAATCATCTGATATGTTCAAGAAGCAAAAGCGGAAAGGATTATGGAGTCGCTCAAAAAAATGCTCCACCCAAATGCGAAAGTAAAAAGAAATGGCGTAATGATAGAAATACTTGGTGAAGAAATAATGCCATGAGATATGGTATATGTAGAAGAGTGAGATAGTATTCCTGCAGATATGAGACTGATCCAAGAATCAGAATTTCAAACAAATGATTTTTCACTGACAGGAGAATCTAATCCTCAGAATAAATTCACGCATGAAATCGCCGGTGATGTATTGCTCTCCGAAAGAAATAATTGTGTATGGATGGGAACAACAGTTGCAACCTGATATGCATGGTGTGTTGTTTTTGCAACTTGAATGAATACTGAACTCGGAAGGATAGCAAATCTCTCACAAGAACAAATTCCCGAAGAGACTCCACTCCAAACAGAAATGAAAAACATCGCAAAAAAACTTACCTTTGGAACACTTATATTAGCAGTGATTTTAGTCATCGTAGCATTGCTTGCTCACTTCACTCCGAGAGAAGCATTTATCTTTGTGATAGGAATCTCTGCATCAATGATTCCACAATGATTACCAGCACAGGTAAGTATAGCGCTCTCATTGGCAGCATGAAGACTAGCAAAAAACAAAGCACTCGTCAAACAGTTAGCATCCGTAGAAACGCTCTGATGTGTAAATGTTATCTGTACAGATAAAACAGGAACGCTCACAAAAAATGAAATGACAGTAAAACATATGTGGCTTGGATTCAATACCTATGATGTAGAAGGCGATGGATATGAACCTATCGGAAATATTCTTGATCCACTGACACACCATCCTATTGATACAAAATTTACAACAATACGAAATCATTTTTTCAATACATTATTCTTAGCATCCAATGCAAAAATAAATCCACCTGATGATGAACATCAGACGCGATATGCCATTGGTGATCCAACGGAAGCTGCGCTTATTAGTCTCGCACAGAAAGCAGCATACAACACAGAAAGACTATGACAGCTACATACACAGCTTCATCAATATGGATTTGATTCTGTGAGAAAAAGAATGTCATCCGTTCGTGTTATTGATGACAAAAAATATCTCTACGTAAAATGATCTTCAACATCAGTCTTAGAAAAATGTACGCAGATCTACGATGGAAAAAAAGTCAGAAAAATAACCCAGGAAGATAAAATTCAGATAGAAAAATATATAAAAGAAAATGCAAATAATGCCATGAGAAATCTTACCTTCGCATACAAACCATTAGACAATTATGATGCGTCTAGCAAATGGCAGGATATGGAACATGATCTTATTTTCCTTTGATGTACAAGTGTTATCGATCCACCAAGAGATGAGGTTCATGATGCTGTGATTTCAGCAAACGAAGCGAAGATAAAAATCATTATGATTACCGGAGATTATTGACTCACTGCTGAAGCGATAGCGAAACGTATCGGATTGGAAGATGGAGAAAAATTAATCATGGTTGCTGGTGAACAACTTAATACTATATCTGATATTCAACTTGCACAAATATTATCAAAACCAGTACCGATTATTTTTTCAAGAACATCTCCCGAAGACAAATTAAGAATCGTAAACTTATTGAGAAAGACACATAATATTATTGCAGTAACGTGAGATGGAATCAACGACGCGCCTGCACTTAGAGCTGCGAATATCGGAGTAGCGATGGGAAAGATAGGAACTGATGTTGCAAAGAATGCATCAGAGATTGTATTGCTCGATGATAGTTTCCATACATTGGTATATGCTATTAAAGAAGGAAGAATTATTTTTGAGAATCTCAAAAAAACTATCATATCATGTATTACTTCCAATGGAGGAGAATTATTTACCGTGCTTCCGAGTTTAGCGATGAGAGCAATTTTCGGTCTACCGATGGCGATCAATCCCTTCCAGATTTTAGCGGTGGATATGATTTGAGAAATGTGACCGTTGACTGCGCTTGCACGAGATCCTGCACAAAAAGATCTTATGAAAGAGAAGCCGAGAAACGTAGCAAATCATATCATCAATAAACCTATCATTATAGATTTGATACGATCATGAGCACTGATGTGATGAATTGCATTTACCAATTATCTCTTATATATTATTTTTCACTGATATACATTATCTTCATTTACCTCTGAGAGTAGTATATATACTACAGCAACATCTATCACGTATACAAGTATTCTTTTCTGTCAGTTTATGAATATCTTTTCTCGTAGAGCAGGTATGAAATCAGTATTTACTTCATATCTTCGATCAAATAAAAAATTATTATTTGCATTCTGATTTTCACTGATGTGTATTATGATTCTTATTTATACACCCGTTATTCATACGTATTTCGCATTCGGTAAGATGGATATTCAAGATCGATTATTTCCTATACTAGGTGGAATTGTTTTCTTACTTATCCGCGAATCTGCAAAATATTTTCAGAGAAGAAAATTTCAAAAGAATGAAACAGAAGTAATTGAAACAATACAAACAGAAATTAAATAAAATTACATAAATTTTATCTACCAATCTACAAATAAAACACTATATGTTTATATAAACATTTTATCTTATTATAAGATATATTGATGAGAAAAACTTTAGAAAATCTCACCAAAGCATTTGTGGGAGAATCACAAGCAAGAAATCGCTACACGATTTATTCAAGCGTTGCGAGAAAAGAATGATATTTACAAATCGCTGATATTTTTTTGGAGACAGCAGAACAAGAAAAAGAACACGCAGAACGGTTTTTCAAAATGATACAAATCGTCAAAGAAAAGATGGGCGAAGATATGGATGAATTGATTGTTGACGCAGCCGCTTTCATAAAAAGATGAACGACATTAGAAAATCTCCAATTCGCCATCAACGGAGAACACAATGAAAATACCAACCTCTATCCTGATCTTGCCAAGCTCGCCGAAGAAGAATGATTTCCAGAAATCGCTACAAGAGTCCGCAGTATCGCTCACGCAGAAGAACATCATGAAGAAAGATATCAAGCAATACGTGACCAATTGTCTGCAGGTACTTTAGCAGAAAAAGCTGAAGATATAGAATGGATGTGTACGAAGTGTGGATATGTTCACAAAGGAAAATTTCCACCAGCAAAATGTCCTGCCTGTGATCATGAATCAAATTATTACAATGTGAAATATGAAAAATATTAACATAATTTCATTACAAAAAAAGTCCTCACTCAGAGGACTTTTTCTTTACCATAAATTAATACTGATTTAAATTATTATCTGCCCATCATTTAATCAGTGGTACATCATCAGTCATAACCATACGGACTCATTGACGATATGCTTTTTCTAAATCGCCGGTGGTGTTGACCGTGTAGACTACCATTTCTTTACCAAAGTTTGCTGCTTCCTGAGCAGTGGTATCTGTAATGAGATTATACGGCATAAGGAAATATTGATGATTCGCGTTGGGTAATAATTCTAAATCGCCGATATCAAAAGTGTCCCATCATGCAACAATATCTTTGTATGATCACAATATATAATTTGCTGTTTTGTCATAACTTGTAAAGATTACTCTATCTTGCATTCACAATTTTTTTACCGTTTTGATTGCATCAAATGTTTGTTGTTCAGCATCTTTTACATCATACACCTTTATCTCTACAAAATAATAATCAAACATACCATTCACAGATTTTAACATATCTTCAAGTGTTCTAAGTGTCTCTCAATTTTTCAGAGGACATTTTTCTTGGAGTTCTTGTAAATTATGATTTCATACGATATAGTCTTGACCACAGGTAGTAGCTCGCATACGCTCGCCATGGAGGACAAGATTTTTATTATCCTTAGTGTACGAGACATCAAATTCTATACCATTAGCTCCATTCTTTTTTGCCAATAAAAATCCTTCAAGTGAATTTTCAGGTACTTGTTTCGGTGATCATTGATGTCCAATAATGATCATAGAATTTCCCGTGAGCGTCAATCATGATGATTGTTGGAATGAGAGATAAGAAGAAAGATATTGATAGATAAACTTATGGCTCGATGCAATATCAGGAAGTGTATTGAATATCTTTCACGAAGTTGGTCATCAGACAATGGTATATTTATTATTGTTTTGAAAATAACGACAATATATGATTCCTCGATTCCTATTTTTGATCAATGAAAAAGCGTCGTTGAAAATCTTGGAAAGCGTAATCATTCATCTTCCTACAAAGTATTTGAGACTATAAAACATATCTGTATGTTGGATGACATTGTTATTGATTATACCTGCTGGGATGTTGGTACCTACGATAGTAGCAAGTCATTTTGTATATCGATATTCTCCGAGTGCATCTTTTTCTTTATCTTCCAAAGGCTCCATTTTTCTATGATCAGCTACGACGACAAGTACTCCATTTTCAAAAAATCACGATTTTTTGAGTTGCAAATAAAAATAAAATAAACTTTTATCAGCATATCTCAATGCGTCTTCTTTTGTTTTTCCATACGGCGTATTGTACGGTTTGTGAAATGAAATATTTTGAATTTTTATAAAATATGAACCTGTTGTATTTTTAATAGTTTCAAGTGTCTTATTATAAAGATTATGATCAGGTGCAGCATCAAACACATATTTTTTGTCTGTTTTAAAACTTTCTTCACCTATAATTTGACTAAATCATATTCCCGAAAGAAAGTCTCTTTGATCAAGAAAATTTAAATCAACCGAACTAATAAATGTCGTTTTGTATCATTGTTTATTGAAAAAAGCCGGAAGACTATCTCCATACACTTTGTATCCAGAGTATGATGTGACCTGCGATCACACAAGTCTAAGTGGTTCTACACCAAGCAATAATCAGACGTGTGCAGTATCAGATGTACACCCATTATTGACAAAGTTTGTAAACGTAATTCCTTGTTTTTGGATCATATCAAAGTAAGGGAGATTATTATTTACCCCACCGACTCTCATTGAATCTATAGGAGAAAAAGACTCTGCAAATACGACGATGATATTTGGTTTTTGATTCAATCACCTTTTTTTACCAAAAAATTTTTCATAAATATCTGGGATATTATCGTCTCATAAAACATTAAAATATTGGCTGATGGCAGAAATATTTGTAGAGAGTATATTATCAGGCAAGGACCTTAATCACCCGGGTGCGAATATTCCCATACCAAAAGATGCGAGTGCGAAAATTCAAAAATATAATGACAACAATATTTTCTGATTTTTTTTAAATCTTAAGCTTTGGACGATAAAAAAAGTTAAGATTCATATTATACAAACCACCATAATGATACTGAAAATCATTCACGAAAAACTTCCTAATGATGGATCGATAAATTGACTCATATCCAAGATCGAGATTCTGCTCTGAAAAAAATACATCGTAAAGATATCGAGTACAAACAACAAAAATATTCCTGATACAATTATATTATTGATGATTTTTATAAATGTTTTTTTTATCAAAATATTAATCACCACTAAACCAAGCAATACCAGACAGACTAAAAAGTCACTCACAAAATATCATAAATAATGCTCAAAAGTTGCCAATCATGTGATTTCTTGAAAAGATTGTCCATACGCCAAAAAAATAAATATTTGTTTTATAAACAAACAAAAAAATGAGAGTACTACAACAGTTCTCCCAAAAAATGGCGTCTCACGTATCGATCTATATAATGATGAATATATTTTTTTCATAGTGTTTTTTTTGTTTTTCTAATGCAAAATTATTAATGATAATACTATATATTTGATAAAAGTTTACAACTAAAATTATTTTAGAGATACAAAGTGTTTATCATAAGCTTATTTTTTCAATCATAGCTCCCAAACCACTAAGGTGCTTAAAAAGTCTTGCATTTTTTCGTAGCATCAGTATAATATAGGTGCTATCAAAAAAAGCAAATTACTTTTTTACATATTTACTATTACAACCAATGGCAAAGATTATCGGAATCGATCTCGGAACAACCAACTCTTGTGTATCCTACATGCTAGGTGACAAATCAGAAGTGATTGCAAACGCTGAAGGAAAAAGAACAACACCTTCTGTTGTATATATCAAGGGTGACGAATTGCTCGTCGGAGATCTTGCAAAAAGAAAGGCTATTTTAGAGCCAAAAAACGTTATCTACGAAGTGAAGAGATTCATCGGTAGAAAGTATTCTGAAGTGGTCGGAAAAGAAAATCTTCCTTACGAAATCAAAGCTGACAAGGACGGAGGAGTACTTATCGTGATCGATGGAAAAGAATATAAACCTGAACAAATTTCAGCGTTTATCATCCAAAAATTAAAAGAGGATGCTGAGAAATTCCTCGGAACTCCTATCACGCAAGCGGTTATCACAACGCCTGCATATTTTAACGATTCACAAAGAAATGCTACCAAAGCTTCTGGAGAAATCGCTGGATTGAAGGTTGAAAGAATTGTTAACGAACCGACAGCTGCTTCATTAGCCTATGGAGAAGGAAAAAATAAGGATGAAAAAATCGTGGTCTTCGATCTAGGTTGAGGAACATTTGATGTTACGATTCTTGAAATCGGAGCTGAATGAACATTCCAAGTTCTTTCTACATCTGGAGATACACATCTCGGAGGTGCAGATTTTGATCATATCATTATCAATTATTTGGTTGATTCATTTAAGAAAAAAGAAGGTATCGATCTTACCAAAAACGCTATGGCAATGCAGAGAGTAAAGAACGAAGCTGAAGCTGCTAAACATCAATTGTCTCAGACAGAAAGAGTAGATATTTCAGTTCCATTTATCATCACAGGTGAAGACGGATTACCAAGAAATATGGAAGAATCGCTTACAAGAGCGCAATTCGAAAACATGTGTAAAGATCTTTTTGAAAGATGTAAAAAACCATGTCTCAGCGCACTTGAAGATTCTAAACTCAAAAAGAGCGACCTTAACCAGGTTATCTTAGTATGAGGATCTACAAGAATGCCAGCAGTATTGAAACTCGTAAAAGATATTTTCGGTATGGAACCAAAAGCTACTGTCAACCCTGACGAATCAGTTTCACAAGGAGCTGCTATCCAAGCAGGTATTATCCAAGGAGACGTTAAAGATATCTTACTTCTCGATGTAACTCCATTGAGTTTAGCCGTAGAAGTGGAAGGTGGATTGGCTCATGTGATGATCGCAAGAAATACAACCATTCCAGCAAAAAAAGAAAATACATTCACTACAGCTGCAGATAATCAAACAGCTGTTACTGTACATATAACTCAAGGAGAAAGACAATTTGCAAGAGACAATATTGATCTCTGAATGTTCAATCTCGAAGGAATACCTATGATGAGAAGAGGACAACCTCAGATCGAAGTGACCTTTGATATCGATGCAAACGGAATCTTAAATGTTACTGCAAAAGAAAAATCTACAGGAAAAGAAATTAATCATAGAATAGAATGATCAACAAATATTTCAGATGCAGACATTACAAAAGCAAAAGCTGAAGCTGAACAATTTGCTGAAGAAGATCGCAAGAGAAGAGAATTAGTAGAATCAAAAAACAGATTGGAAGCGTTAGTCTACCAAATGGAAACAATGATTGCTGAACAAAAAGATAAGATCCCTGATGAAGATAAAGAAAAAGTAAATAAACTTATCGCTGATGCGAAATCAACAACAGGAAAAGAAGGAGTAACGAAAGAAGAAATCGATACAGAAATCGAAAGAATTCAAAAAGAATTCGCTGAACTTTACAATAAATATCAAGCCGCTCCAGCACAAGATACACCAAATCCTGATTCAGAATTAGAAGCAGGAAAAGAAGGTCCAAGTGTTGAGGGTGAAGTTATCGATGCAGACGCTAAATAATAACCAGTCATCGCGAGCGTAGTGTGGCGATCCAGTACTGGATTGCTTCGTTCCTCGCAATGACAATATAAAAAAAGACTACTCCAAAGCGGGGTAGTTTTTTTTGTTTTGACAAGAGAACTAAGAAAACTATTACTATCTATATTTTATTCTTACTGAAATTCATGGACTTCCAGATAGTAAAATTCATAAATAATTTCTGACACGGGACACGAGTAGATATTTTTTCTCAGTATATTTCTCTCAATCGAGTAATGATTACCATTCGAGCTTTGGTAATTATTCTTACAGTAATTTTGAAAAGAAAATATTGGAAATTCGTTCTGTTTAGTTTTGTACTCGCATGAGCATTATTTTACGGGGTATCAGAAATTGGTTTCAAAACTATACTTGTCCAAGAGACAGGAATCAGACCGAGACCCTATATTGCTTATTCAGAACTCATTCAACCTATAGGAAAACATTATAACGATTCATCATTTCCTTCAAGCCATATGGTACTGACCGTGGCTATGATTACAGTATTAATTATTCTTTTTCCAGCTATGCGACCGTATGCGATTCTTTATGTTTTGCTTATGGCGTGGAGCAGAATGTACAATGGTATGCACTATCCAAGCGACATCCTCGTAGGCACATTTTTCTGAATTCTCTGTGGACGAGTAGCAGTAATATTAAGCAAAAGAGTGTTTGTATTAAAATAAAATCCAATCTTTCACATAGAAATCAGCAAGGAAATCAATACAAACTTAATGAAAAACTAATAACGAAAAATGAAAAATGTAGGAATAATATTTATAAAAAAATACCAACATTATTCATTATTCACTTTTCACTATTCATTAAAATTCTATGAATTTTGCCATCACCTGCGCTGCAGGATTAGAATCTATACTCAAAAAAGAAATAGAAATCGCTGGATATCAGGTGATCGGTTCGTGACCGACACTGGTTCGTTTCAAGTGAGATCTTTCTGCGATTGCAAAAATGAATCTTCGAAGTAGAGTCGGAAATAAATTATTTCTTGAACTTGCCCAACATACTACTTCTGATTTTAATCAGCTTTTCGACCTCGTACAAGGAATCGATTGGAAGATGTACGTGCAGGGAAACCCTATCAATGTCGCTGCTATTACGAAGCAATCGCTTCTTACAAGTACGCCGACTATCCAAAGTATCACCAAAAAATCTATCGTTAAAAAAATATTGAACGGCAAGGAATGACAACTTCCAGAAGATCATAGCAAACAACCGATAGAAATTCTTGTCCATATAGAACGTGATATGTGTTCTATCTTACTCAATACTACCGGTGAGTCACTTCACAAAAGATGATATAAAAAAGCCACAGGAGATGCGCCAATAAATGAATCATTAGCAGCTTGATTATTACTTTTGTCAGGACGAAAATTTAGCGAACCACTCTACGATTTTTTCTGCGGAAGTGGGACTATCGCGATCGAAGCAGCATTGCTTGCAAAAAATATCGCGCCTGGAATGCTCCGTAGATTTGCTTTTGAAAATTTTGCTCGATACGACGAAGAACTCTTATATAAAGAGATCGAAGCAGCAAAAAATAAAGTGATAACAAATAAGTGACATACTATTATTGCTTCAGATATTGATCCTGAGATGATTAATATTGCTCAAGAAAATGCAAAAAATGCTGGCGTAGAAGAATATATTCACTTTGAAACAAAAGATATTTCTGACTATATGAACGATCCAGAATTAGCATGAACGCTTGTCTCCAATCCACCGTATGGACTGAGAATGAATACCTATGACTTAGAAAAAATATACCATACACTCACACAGTTATTCATTAAACATCCAAAATTGCATGGAGGAGTTATTACTTCATATGAACAATTTGTCCCTGAAAATGATGGATGAACATGGAAAAAATCTATGTTTTTCAATGGAGGAGAAAGGTGTCGGTTCTATAAAAAAACATTGCTAAAATAGTACAAGGGAGGGTCTTTTTGTTTTAACGTCATTCCATTTCCTCTATTCAACGTCATTCCCGCGAAAGCGGGAATCCAGTTTGCTGAGTATGGATTCCCGATCAGGTCGGGAATGACGTCTAAGAGTGCGGGAATGACGTCGGTATAGTTACGACCCTCCTCTAAAAAAATTTATTTGTTACTACTGATCATGATAAAAACATCCATCCTTGATGCCGGAAAATTACAAGAATTTACCAAAGAGCACAAGCTCCAGCCTTTTAGAGTTAAACAAATCTATCAAGAAGTATTCAAAAATCAGAATATAAATTTTGCTGATATGACGACACTTTCCAAAGATCTGAGAGAAGATTTAGATAAAAAATTTTCTGTCGTAACCCTAAAGGTAGATAAAGTATTAGAAGATGAAAGTACTACAAAAATATGATTTCAAACCCATGATGGGTTTATGATTGAAACAGTAATCATCTATCATCGACAGGATGAAAAATATAATAAAAACGATGAAAATAAGTTAAACAGAATCACGCTTTGTATTTCATCACAGGTTGGATGTCCTATGGGATGTATATTTTGCGTAACAGGAAAACTTGGTTTCAAAAGAAATCTTACGCGAGATGAAATGGTATCACAGATATTTTATGCCAACAATTATATCAAAAATAAATTTGGAAAACAAGAAGATGGAACATTATATAGTGTAAGAAATGTTGTATTTATGTGAATGGGCGAGCCATTACTCAATTATGAAAATGTTAAAAAATCTATCGAGATTATGCTTAGACAAGAAGCTGGATTTTCATTGTCCAAAAGACATGTAACTATTTCTACTGCAGGAATCATTCCATGAATTAGACAATTAATTAAAGATGAAATACCTGTAAAATTAGCTATATCACTGCATGCACCCAACCAGGCTTTGCGTGATAAACTTATGCCGATAGCAAAATCATATCCACTTGAAGCTTTAAATAAAGTACTCAGTGAATATGTGAAAGCTTCAGACAATAGAATATTCTACGAATATATTATGATTAAAAATATGACGGACAAACCTGAGCTCGCGAGAGAATTGGTTACGATGCTGAGAAAAAAACTTGCCCACGTAAACTTAATTCCTTACAACACCAATCCTGCAATAACCCTCACAGAAAGTGATGCTAAAGATATTCAAGCTTTCAAAAAAATATTGGAAGAAGGTGGACTTACCGTGACGGTCAGAGATAGTATGGGAAGAAAAACCAAATGAGCTTGTGGTCAATTAGGATATGATAAATTAACACAAGATAATGAATAATTAAAAATGAAAAATGAATAATGTTGGATTTTGTCATAATATGGGCTATTGTAAATTACAGTAGTTCATAATAAAACAAGTCATACATTATTCATTATTAATTATCAATTTTTAATTTGTTTTAAATAGTTCGTTGCCCATGGACGATTCCGATAAGATATCGTTGTCCATCAAGATTTTGAAATACCAAAGTAAGACTCTTTCGATCCATACCTCCGTATTGTGCGTCAAAACCGGAGAAATAAAATTCTACCCATTTCGATTGTGTACCTGGATATACGGCCGAAATATTATTTATAATATTTCCTCTTTGTGTGCTCTGATTATAATTTATTTCTGGAGCAGTTGCCCAATCAGCATCCGTTACAAATTTCTCAAAATATTGTCCGATTCATAAATCAATTGGTTCTCATGATCCATCATAATTTCACCATAGATATGATCTAGAAATACTTAATGCGTTTTCAACTTCACCTGTACTGAGAACAACATCCGTTCAAATATTTACATTTTCATAGGGAGAAAAACGAAGTCATTGCGATCATACAAATGTTGTAAGTGTTGCGAAATTCTGATTTTTCAGCGAAAGGAGAACTGAGTTTACAGCTCATGTAAAGTCACTATGGTCTATTCATCATGACGTTGTTCAGCAAGAAAAACTTCCTGAACTGATTGGGCAGGCATCTGATGTTGTTTGTTTGCCACAACCGGAAAAGAGTAATGTTATCGATAGTAATGGAATCAGAAAAAGTAGTTTTTTCATGGCTGAGAAAAGTAAATAAAGATACTTTGTATATAGGTATTACCAAACATTTTCCAAGAGGTAAAGTGCTCAATTATGAGCTGGCGCTACAAGACGATATTTTTCTACAAGATTTTCTGTCATAGTTCTTTCAAGCATAATAAGTATTCGTGCTCTTTCTTCTAGCATCAATGGATTTTCTATTTTTTTCATGACACTATCTCTATTCAATGATTTGAGATGTTTTTCATACCATTTATAAATATTTTCTTCACCAGTATGTATATTATACTGATCGCCATAAATCAACCTTGAAAGCACAGTTCCAAATTCTGATCTCGGTACTTTATTATTTGGATTAAATACTTTGTCAGGTGTTTTACCATCAGATTCGAGTCCCATGAGATTAAGCTGACAAGCAGTTTTGGTAAAGAATTTTATTTCATCACTAAGATATTGTGTGTCCGTATAGGTATCACATTCAGTTTTATGAGTATCCGGATAAATTCATATTACTTGGATAGTAAACATAGTAATCATTTTAGCTAATTCTTTTCTTATAATATGATCTTCAAGACGAGCAGTAGCTATAGGACATTTATTAGTAATATTTAAATCATATCCTCGAGTAAATGCATCTGTGATTTCTTGGGTATATAGTGAATCAGAAACATCACAACCAAGAGGAGCAGTTTGGTGTCATGTTTGAATTGCACAACACGTATGATCGTGATAACTTGGAGAGTTGTCAGTTCCTTCAACATTTGCACATGCCAAAATACTAACTGGAAGCCGACAATTATCAGGACCTCATCCTCATCATCAACCACCACCACCTCAACCACCACCTCATCCAGGAGGAGTAGGAGGAACATATATTTTTTCGAGAATTAATGTTTTCCCTGAAAGCGTAGCTTTGATATTTATTCCTGACAAAATCAAATTTGGTAAATCAAAATAACTTATATATATTGCAGATCAACTATTTTCTTCTATTCACTTGTAAAGATTTGCTCCTGTTACATTTTCTGTACCACAATACAATGTTCCTGTATTTCCATATCATGTAAAGTATGGATTAATACCACC
>Ga0172380_10000308_pt1 | contig 99216 bp, 84 predicted proteins | sample Leawe162metaG_FD_119747 | JGI IMG/M metagenome (GOLD analysis project Ga0172380, IMG submission 119747) | Leachate microbial communities from a municipal landfill in Southern Ontario, Canada - Leachate well 162 metaG | ecosystem: Engineered > Solid waste > Landfill > Unclassified | place...
CTTCAAGGGTGTTGTAGATATAAAAACTAGCGCGGGCAGTGCCCATCACTTTCAAATCTTTCATCAGTGGTTGGCAGCAGTGGTGGCCAGCTCTAATTGCCACACCGCTATCGCTCAAAATCTGACCGAGGTCATGGGGGTGAATGCCCTCAACGTTGAAGGCGACAACTCCGCCGCGAAGATTGGCATCTTTGGGGCCGTAGATTGTTATGCCTTTGACTTCGCTCAGACGTTTGAGGGCATACTGAGTTATTTCTACTTCGTGGGCGCGAACGTTGTCCATGCCTAGATTTTGAAGATATTCAATTGCCACACCGCTAGCAATGACATCAGCGATGTTCGGTGTGCCAGCTTCAAACTTCCAAGGTAGCTCATTCCAGCGGCTCTTGTCGCGGTGTACTGAGCTAATCATGTCGCCACCAAACATAAATGGTGGCATGGCATTGAGAATTTCTTTCTTGCCCCAAAGAATACCAACGCCGGTCGGACCAAGCATTTTGTGCAGCGAGAACACATAAAAATCGCATTCTAGTTCGGCTACTGAAGTTTTGAGGTGGGGCACACCTTGAGCGCCGTCTACAAGAATTAGGGCATTGTGTTGGTGGGCTAGTCTAGCCAGTTCTTGCACTGGTGTAATAGTGCCAAGCACGTTCGACATTTGAGTAACAGCAACCAGTCTGGTTTTACTGCCAATCAATTGCTTGGCTGATTCCATATTGATTTGGCCGTCTTCTGTTAGTTCTAAAAAGACCAGCTTAGCTTCGCGTTCTTGGGCAAGCTGCTGCCACGGCACCAAGTTTGAGTGGTGCTCCATTGGTGACAAAACAATTTCATCGCCAGGCAAGACATTTTGCCTGCCCCAGCTGTAGGCCACAAGGTTAATGGCTTCGGTGGTGTTTCTAGTAAAAATTACTTCGCAAGTCTCTTTAGCACCAATAAAACTTGCCACTGTTTCGCGCACACCTTCATAAGCTGTAGTTGCTTCTTCTGACATGGTATGGATGCCGCGGTGAACGTTCGAATTGTATTGCTCGTAGTAATTAGAGATGCTTTTGATTACTTGCACTGGCTTATGTGAAGTAGCAGCGTTGTCTAAATAGACGAGACGCTTGCCGTCGATTACGCGATCAAGAATGGGAAAATCTTGGCGTATTTTTTCTACATCTAAGTGACTCATGGCTCTCTTGCTTCTCTACAACTAAACTATGAACTTCCTAAACTTTGATTTCTACAACAGGTTTACGATAGCCGGCTGACAATTGACGAATATCTCGTTTTCTCTCACTTCTACTGGATAGGTCGGAACAGCGATTACTGCTGGTAAGCAAAGTGCTTTGCCTGTACGCACATCGAAACGTGCTCCGTGGCGCGGGCATTCGATTTGGCAGTCGACCAATTCGCCTTCGCCCAGTGGCCCACCGTCATGAGTGCAAATATCAGCTATGGCATAGAACTTGTCTTCAACGTTGCAGAGGGCAATGCGCACTTCTCCAACCGTAAATACTTTTGCTGTACCTTCTTTGACATCACTTATTTGAGCGACTTTTATGAACCCAGCACTAGAGGCAGAATTACTCATTTGTAGATTTTTTCTGCTACCAGATCGCCGACCCAGTCTGCAGCTCCCTTTATTTCGATGTCGTCGAGAATTTGTACGAAGAATCCTCTAACGATTAGCTCTTCAGCTTCTTTTAAATTGAGGCCACGGCAATTTAAGTAGAAAAGCTGTTCTTTATCTACTGGGCCAACTGTGGCGCCGTGTGAGCATTTGACGTCATCGGCAAGAATTTCTAAACGCGGAATAGAATCGGCTCTAGCTTCAGTACCGAGCAAGAGGTTCTTGTTCGATTGAAAAGCGTTTGTACGTTGGGCAATCTTATCTACTTTGACGATGCCTTGGTAGACAGACGATGATGTCTCTTTTAGAGCCACTCTGAAGTTGATATTAGATGTGGTATCGGGGCAAGTATGTTCTTGGATGGTGTTGTAAGAGAAGTGCTCGGAGCCGTCACCCAAAACTACACCGCGAATATCGCTGTGTGAGCCAGGTTCAACCATGATTGTTTCGATATCTGATTTGATTTGTCTGCCGCCCAAGCCAGCAGTGGTGAGATTGAAAACACCGTCTTTGTGAATGTGAGTGCGTACGCGACTAACAGCAAATACTGCATTTGATAGCTTGTCTACAGCCATCACTGTAACTTTGGCGCCTTGGCCGACATTTATTTCGATGAAAGAGTTAGATAGCGTTGTGCCAATAACTGATTTGTCAGAAGCATCTGCTGCTTCAGCATTGGCGAAGGCACTGACCAATGTCACGTGGCTGTTGGCTTCAGCCACAACAACTACACGAGGAAATACGGCTTGACCGCCTGTGCCCACTGGCAGATTGACGGCACTGACAAATGGGCCTTCGACCACTACGTTTTTAGGAACGTAGAGAAGCAGACCGCTGTTGAAGAGGGCCTTGTTCATCAAGGTGAACTTGTCGTCAGAAGTTAGTGGTTTACCGCTCTCAAATATTTTCTTGACTAAGTCTGGGTGCTTTTCAATTGCTTCGACTAGAGGCAAGAAAATAACGCCCTGTTTTGCCAGTTCAGGTTTGATGGTGGCATATTGAGTTTGGCTTTCGTAATCGTCAACGAAGATGCCAGCTGGTTCGCTCAATTTAGCTAGGGCCGACTGCAAGATTTCCATTGCTGGGGCTTTTCCTGCTTTGTTCTTTAGCGGATCAACCGTAATGAAAGTGGAGAGATCAAGATTGTCAATTTCAGTTTTGCGCCAATCATCATCGCGAGTTGTAGGCATCGGGCTCTGGAAATAGATTTCCCAGGCGGCATTTCTTGAGTCTTGCAACCAGCTTGGTTCGCCATTTCTTTGAGCTAGATCGGCTACCCGCTCTTTTGCTATGGTGTTGGCTAACTTCAACTCCGCCATGACTGTTTCCATCTCCGTCTCTATTTGTGCTTAGTGCTTCTAATTGCGAATTGTTTTTGTCAGATTTTCTTAGGAATTTCTGACAGCTTTTGCAAGCCCTGACTCGAACCTTCTGATTCTTAACCGACTGATCCTTCCATTTCTAGCTGAATCAAACGATTCAATTCAACGGCATACTCAAGGGGCAACTCTTTGGTGAATGGCTCAAAGAAGCCATTTACAATCATCGCGGTTGCTTCGTCTTGATTCAAACCACGGCTCATCAGGTAGAAGAGTTGCTCTTCGCCAACTTTTGAAACTGTGGCTTCGTGCTCGATGTTGACGTCTTTTTCGTCAATTTCCATGGTTGGGTATGTATCTGATCTCGATTTGTCATCAAGCAATAGGGCGTCGCATTTTACCGATGATTTGACACCGGTTGCTTTGGGATAAACCTTGATCAAACCGCGATAAGAAGTGCGGCCGCCATTTTTGCAAATAGACTTGGAGATAATCATCGAAGTTGTATTTTTGGCCGCGTGGATGATTTTTGCACCAGCATCTTGGTGTTGATCTTCGCCAGCAAAAGCAATTGAAAGCACTTCGCCGTGAGCCCGTTCACCCAGCAAGTAAATGGCTGGATATTTCATGGTTAGCTTGGAGCCCAAGTTTCCGTCTACCCATTCAACTTTGGCATCTTCGTGGGCAACTGCTCTTTTGGTGACCAAGTTGTAGACGTTTTTAGACCAGTTTTGAATGGTGGTGTAGCGAATATGTGCGCCAGGTTTGGCGATTAGTTCAACAACAGCTGAGTGTAATGAGTCGGTGGAATAAGTCGGAGCAGTACATCCTTCGATGTAGTGCACGAAAGATCCAGGCTCAGCAATGATTAGCGTGCGCTCGAATTGCCCCATGTTTTCAGCGTTGATTCTGAAATAAGCTTGCAATGGAATTTCAATCTTGACGCCTGGTGGCACCCAGATGAAACTTCCACCCGACCAGACAGCCGAGTTAAGAGCTGAGAACTTATTGTCGGCAGCAGGAATTACGGTGGCGAAGTGTTCGCGCACAATGTCTTCGTGCAGTCTCAGGCCTGAGTCCATATCGAGGAAGAGAACGCCTTGGGCTTCAAGGTCTTCGCGAATAGAGTGATAAACCACTTCTGATTCGTACTGAGCTGTGACGCCAGCTAAGAATTTGCGTTCGGCTTCAGGAATGCCCAAGCGGTCGAAAGTATTTTTGATACCTTCAGGCACTTCATCCCAGTCAGTTTCTTGCTTTTCGGATGGCTTGATGTAATAGAAGATGTTTTCGAAGTCGATGTCATTGAGCAAGCCGCAGTTGCCCCAGGTAGGCATGGGCTTCTTGTTGAAGATATCGAGGGCGCGCAAGCGGAACTTGAGCATCCACTCGGGCTCGTTCTTCATCGATGAAATTTTCTCGACAATCTCGCGGGTCAGACCACGGCCTGATTTGAAAATATAGTCTTCTTTATCAGAGAAACCATATTTGTAATCGTTGCCGATTCCTTCCAGACCAGCACTCTTATTGCTTTCTGGTAACCCTTTGTTGTTCAGGGTTGGGGCTAAATCTGCCGACATAATTGCCTCCTTAACCATCTTAATTACTTAGCGCCTACAGCTGCAGGGCTTGGGCTTGAACTAGAACTAGAATTTGAACTAGAACCAGAAGTTTTAGCGTTAGGGCCAGTTCCTGGAGTTTCTTGCATCTCCGAGGTAACCCACTCATAGCCACGGTCTTCTAGCTCAAGAGCTAGTTCACTGCCGCCGGAAGCAACAATTTTGCCGTCTTGGAAGACGTGCACGAATTGAGGCTGAACATAATTAAGCATGCGCTGATAGTGAGTGATGAGCAAAATAGCTGTGTCTGCTTTGCTCAGGGCGTTGACGCCCTCTGAAACTGTTTTAAGAGCGTCGATGTCGAGGCCTGAATCTGTTTCGTCAAGAATAGCCAGTGATGGGTTGAGCATTGAGAGTTGCAGAATCTCAAGGCGCTTTTTCTCGCCACCAGAGAATCCGTCGTTGACATAGCGTGAGAGAAACTCGTCTTTGACGCCTAGTTTAGCCATCAAAGCTTTGAGCTCAAGGCGGAACTCTTTCACTGGAATATCTCGACCGCGAACGGCGTTTACAGTTTTTCTCAAGAAGTTCGAAACTGAGACACCAGGAATTGAGACTGGATATTGGAAGGCTAAAGCCAGGCCAAGCTTAGCGCGCTTGTCTGGGCTCATCTCGGAAATATCTTCACCCTTGTAGAGCATCTTGCCAGAGGTGACTTTGTAGCGCGGGTGGCCCATAAGAGCGTAGGACAGGGTCGATTTGCCCGAACCGTTGCGGCCCATGATGGCGTGAATTTCGCCGGCACGGATAGTCAGGTTCACACCTTTGAGAATTTCTTTGTCTTCGACGTTGACATGTAAGTCAACAATCTCAAGCAAAGGAATTGCGCTGGAATCAGAGTTTGAGCCTGAACTGTTGTTGGTGTTTGGGGAAGTCATCTTCCGGTTTGCCTCTTTTTGCTACTGGTCAAAATGTCACGGTCTTGGTCTAGTTTGGTTCTAGAGTGCTGGGAAAAAATCCCTTTTGCGTCACCAGGCAATTGCTTTGACCCAATTCTGGCTACCCCTGAATCATATCCCTTTTGTAGATAGTTTCCCTTGGGAACTTCCCTTAAAAGTTTGCAACGTTCGCAACGTGGCACTTTATAGATAAAATAGTATCAAAAATCGACTAACTCGGCCCGGTTTATTTATAATCCTTTTTTGGATCTCGACATATATAGGGTTTGGCGCCTTTAGTTCTTAATTTTTCGGGCCTTACCCGGTGGTAGATTCGGTCAATTTGAGTGACAATGGAAACATAGGCAAGATGTAGGCAAGATTCTTAGCGAAAATGCTTGGCTCCGCTTAAGTCAAAACTGTGGCCACTTTCGCCCAATTGGCAAAATCCAACGAAGTAAACCAGTTCGGCCTGATAAAACTTGCCTAACAAAATCTGAGACAGCAATAAATGATCACACAGCCACTAGGCGAGATACCTGAAAAAACTCAAGAAGCAATTGTGCTTCACCTCAAGCGCCAGGGTGAGTTGACTGTGGGTGACCTTTGTACTGTTTTGGGCATTACCTCCATGGCAGTAAGGCGCCATTTAACCGGCTTGCAGAAAGATGGTCTGATTGAATCGCGCATTGAAAGACAAACTCGCGGTCGCCCTACCTATAAATATAAGTTGACTGACAAGGCCGAATCACTATTTCCTTCAGGCGGATCTACTCTGGCAGTGGATTTGCTTGACGCTGTTTATGAGCAGGCTGGTCACAAAGGGGTAATGGAGCTGCTTACCATTCGCAATAAGAAGCGCATTGAGCGCTTGAAGACGCGAGTAAGCGATAAGTCATTGGCCGAGAGAGTCGAAGAAGTGGCTAAGATTTTCTCTGAAGATGGCTATATGACTGAATGGGAAGGGCTTCCCGACGGCAATTTTATTATCTATCAGCGTCATTGTGCAGTGCACGATTTAGCCAACCAATTTAGGCAATTGTGTTTGATGGAGCCACAGATGATGCAGGCTTTGCTTGGCGTTAAAGTGACCCGCGAGAAATATATTTTGCGAGACGATCCACTTTGTGCCTATTTAGTGCACGCCGGTCAACAGCCGGTTGACATGGCGTTAGAGTCTTTTAGTGATGTTTAGCGACTGTTTGCGGTGAACTAGGAACTAACTAGTCTTGTAATTAGCTCAAAAACCAAATTTGAAATTAGGAACATAGAAAGGCTTCTAAGATTTTCAAATTCTCGAATTCTCGATTTCTAAAATTCTAAAATTCTAAAATTCTAAATACCCTTGAGCTGCCAGAAGCTTGCTTGTGTTCTTGGTGAAACAGTAGATAGTTTGACGAAGTTAGCAGGTCCGCGAGCGGCAATTGGCAAGCCGCCGGTGATGACAATGGTGTCACCGGAAGCGACATAATTGCGCTTCAGTAAGGTTTCTTCTACTAGAGCCATGGTTGATTCTGAGTCAGAAACTTCAGTTAGCATCACTGGTGTGGTGCCCCATGTAAGAGTTAGTTGGCGATAAACATGAGTTTGCTGCGTCAAAGCAATGATTGGGCATGGCGGCTTGAACTGCGAAATCAAGCGAGCCGTTGAGCCAGACTTGGTGAAAGTAGCGATCACTCGAGCATTCATATCAACGGCCATGGCGCAGGCAGCGTGAGCAATTGCGTGAGCTGAAGAACCAAGTTCGTGTTCGTGCAGTTTCGAGCGGTCTTGGCTGGCTTCAGCAGCAGAAGCAATGCGATCCATCATCGTTACTGTTTCAACTGGATAGTCACCCATGGCACTTTCTTCTGAAAGCATTACAGCATCGGTGCCATCAAAAATTGCATTGGCCACGTCAGAGGCCTCTGCTCTAGTAGGTCTAGGATTATTCGCCATTGAATCAAGCATCTGTGTAGCTGTGATGCAGGGCTTGCCGTGAGCGTTGGCCCGTCTAATAATTAGTTTTTGCGCTGGTGGAACCATTTCTGGTGGCAGTTCTACGCCTAGATCGCCCCGTGCCACCATGACACCATCGGTGACGGCTAAAATTTCTTCTAAGTGATCGACTGCTTCTGGCTTTTCTAACTTAGCAATAATCATTACCGGTGGCCAGTGATCGCCAATTTGTTCTCTCAAGTCAACAATATCTTGAGCGTCACGCACAAATGAGAGAGCAACAAAATCGACTTCACACTTGAGGCCAACTTTTAAGTCTTCTTTGTCTTTTTCAGTCAAGGCTGGAATCGAAAGTCTGACGCCAGGAATATTAATACCCTGGTGATTTTTCAGCACTCCGCCCATGATGATTTCGCAGATGGCATCAGTTTCGTTGGTTTCGAGCACGCGCAGTTCAATTAAGCCATCATCAAGCAAAATTGTGTCTTGTGGTTTTACTTCGCGGGCAAGAGGCTCATAGTTTGTGCTGACAATTTCAACAGTGCCTTCGAGCTTGCGACTAGTTAGTGTGAACTGTTTACCCTTCTCTAGTTTTACAGCTAAATCACCGGTTAACTTGCGGGTGCGAATTTTAGGACCAGAGAGGTCGAGTAGAATTCCGACTGGCATATCGAGACGAGCGCTGATTTCGCGCACATCGGCAACCACCGATTCAATGAATTCAGGAGTAGAGTGCGAGCAGTTGATTCTTGCTACATCCATACCAGCTTTGATCATTTCAGCTAGTACTTCAGGCTGCCTGCAGGCCGGTCCGATGGTAGCAATAATTTTGGTACGTGTGTCCTTCATCGAACCCTGTGTCCTTGTACTGTCAGTGGCTCGCGCTGGCGAGTCTTGAAGATTATTCATATGGTTTCTTCTAAATTGAGAGGTTTATTTGGTTTTGCTGCCGGAGGCAAGTTCACTTTCTTCTAGACGAAAGTTGGCCAGATTTAGTTCGGCAAAGCAGTTATCGATATCGGCAATTGCGGCAATTTCATTGAACTGAATGTGGCCACTTTTGATCATGTTGTAGAGCTTGTTGAAGCGCTCAACGTGTCCATCAAAACGCTCGATAGCGTAGTCTTTAGCTTGTCCGGTGGTTACCAAGAAAGGCCAGTCGCTTGATGAAAGCAGCAACAGCTCCCGGGCCAATTGCTCAGCAGCTTTATTTAAGGCGGCATCATTAGGCGAAGCTTTAACTAGCTCCATAACTTCTTTCATCTGTTTTTCCGCTTTATGAATTTGCGGCCACATGAACTCAGTATCGTTATTGAGCCAAACTTGATAGTGACCACCGGAACCCCATGAAGATTCAGGCAGGTTGATAGTTTTTTCGGGCGGTGTGGCCGTCAGATATTCAGTGGCTGTCTGCATTTCTATGGCCGTATAGTTTTTCAAACGGCGAATAACTTCTTTCAACCAAGTTACGCCTTCAAACCACCAGTGACCAAATAGTTCGGTATCGAATGAAACCATAACCAAACCAGGGCGGCCTGTGGTCTTCAAATGTTCGGTCAAGCAACCTTGTAAGAAACCAACGTAGTGATCGGCATTCTCTTTAATACGATTAGCGGCAGCCTCTGGGTTGTAAAGCTCTTTGTCGCCCAAGTCGGTGCTCTTAGAGGTCAGTTTCCAGAAGTGCAAACCAGATGTATCATCTTTTTTGTGGAATTCACGATAGTTGCCGTCCCCTGGATAGCCTTGGTCTGCCGACCAGACTTGATAGCCGGCTTGTTCATGGCGACCCATCACGGCAATTGGATACTCTTTCAACCAGAAAGCTTCGAATGTATCTAATCCGGTATTGCCATTTTGTTTAGATGGTACATATTCAACTGAACCATAAGGTCCGACTACGCGGCGTACTTCGGCTGTTTGGCCACCTTTAATGACGAACGATTCGGTGAAGAAATATTTCAAGCCCGCTTCGAACAACCATTTCTCTATGCCAGCCCGTTCGCCTTGAGCCGGTCTGTATGCGCATTCTGGCAGCCAGAAGCCGTTGGGATCTTTGCCGAAGTGTTTTTTGTAGTTAGCTACACCAGTTTTGTACTGGGCCAGAATAGATACATCTTCACTCAGGAGTGGTGAGAAGCAGTGGGTGGCAGCCGACGTTGTAATTTCGATAGCGCCAGCATCTTGCAATCGTTTGAAGCCACCGATTAAGTCGCGCTTCCAGCGATCGGCAAAATCGCGCTGAATGGCGGTGAACCAATCTAAGTAGAATTTTGCTAAGTGATGATTTTCAGGGTTAGGGCTGGCACCGAAGCTGGCGTATTTTGCTTCGTCGGCTTGCGCTGCCTTGATGCGCAGAGTGAGAAACTTTTCGAAGCCCTGCTTGAGGTGCTCGTCGGCCAGTTGCTCGCAGAGCACTGGGGTGAGACCGATGGTCAGTTTTGCTTTGATACCTTCTTGCAAAAGGTCGTCGACAGCGTTAAGTAGGGGAATGTAGGTCTCTGCCATACATTCATAAACGCTTTCTTCACCGAATGGCCACATTCCGGCCTTGCGATAGAAGGGAAGGTGACTGTGCAACATGAATACAAAGGAGCCGATGCTCAACGTCCTGACCTCTTAACTTATTGCTGTGTTCCAAAATCTGCGTACAAAAATACGTCGCTCCATAGTCGGAATTGAAACCCATCTTGAGGATGGATTTTGTGATACCCGAGAGCGTCAGTTCTCTATGAACTTGCCTGTGAACTTGCAAAGAACAGTCAGGAATATAACAAGAAGAAGGCTCGCCGGTCAGCTGCTCAAGCCCAAACCGTAACTATTCTTTAGTAGCGGTTTGAGTTATGCTGAGAGAATAATTGTTGCGGTAAATTACGAACAGATGTCAGAAGAACTAGAAAACATCAACTTTTCGCAGTCTACGGAAGAGGCTGCAGGCGATTCTAAACCAAAGCGTGGTCGACCTCCTGTGCCTCGACCAGCTGGTTCGACTTCTAGTCAAGCGGCTGATAAGCCAGCTGAAAACAAAGTGGTCAAGTTGCTCGATAAAAATCCAGTGGGCATGACCCTGCCCGAAATGGCTGGCGGTCCAAGGCAGTTAAAACGCATCAAAACTTTGCGTCCGCAATTGGCTGAGGCTATTCGAGCTGGTTTGATTATGCCGGTTTCACAAAGGGCTGGTCATACGGTCTATCGTTTAGTGCGGCACATTGTTAATCGCTAATTGCCAAGACTAGTTGGCTGATTTTGCTCAATAGCTCAGGCCCATGGCCGCGCAAATGAATGGTTTTCAATCTGGCGGTAGAGCCGGCCTGAAGGCTCACTGCCGACTTCGGTAGGCGCAGCAGATCGGCGAGCAATTCGAGCAGTGCAGCGTTGGCCTGGCCTTCTATAGCTCGTGCCTTAAGCTTGATTTTAAGGCGCAGGCCGTCACCAGCCTCTTTGACGCCTATGAGCGTGCTCACTTTTGCCCCTGGTTGCACATAGAGTCTTAGTACCAGGCCATCTTCAACAATGTGCGCATATCCCCTATTGGTCATACTTCTATCAGTCATACTACTATCAGGCATACTGCTACAATATCCAATCACATATTTAGATCGCAAGGGGGGCATATGGCTGCTAAGACTGTTAAGGTCGGTACTCACCAGGTTTCAGCCGGTGGAAAGTTTCTGATCATAGCCGGGCCATGTGTAATTGAGTCGTGGGAAACGATTTTTACTACAGCGAGCCACCTTAAAGCGCTTTCAGCTAAGCATGACTTCAATTTAGTATTCAAGGCTTCTTTTGACAAGGCAAATCGCACTGCTGTGCATGGCTTTCGTGGTCCCGGCCTAGAAAAGGGCTTGGCCATGTTGGCTGATATCAAAAGTAAGCTAGGTCTGCCAGTGCTTTCTGATATCCACGAAGTCGACCAGTGTCAGGCTGCTGGCGAAGTTTTAGATGTTTTGCAAATACCAGCTTTTCTCTGCCGTCAAACTGATTTGTTAGTGGCTGCGGCGCAAACTGGTAAGTGCGTCAATATCAAGAAAGGCCAGTTTCTCTCTCCTGGCGAAATGAAAAACGCAGTAAAGAAAGTCGTGGATTCTGGCAATGAAAATGTCATGCTCACTGAGCGTGGTACCACCTTTGGTTACAACAACTTGGTTGTAGACTTTCGCGGCATTCCAATTATGAAAGAAACGGGCTATCCAGTTATCTTTGATGCCACCCATTCAGTTCAGCTCCCTGGTGGTGCTGGCGACGCCTCTAGCGGGCAGCGGCAATATATCCCCACTTTAGCTCGGGCGGCTGTAGTCGCTGGTGTCGATGGCATGTTTATGGAAGTTCATCCAAACCCTGATGAGGCCAAGAGCGACGCCGCTAATCAAGTGCCATTGGGTCAGGTAGAAGAGTTGATCATGCAAGTAATGAAGCTCTATAACACTGTCAGAGAGATGCCCGAAATCAACTTGCCAGCTCCCGGTCAGTGCAAGCAATTTGTCACCGTTTAGCTGCTAAGTCTGTGAAAAGAAACCACGTATTAGAGTCAAAATTGAAACTTAAACCGAAGCTTAATCTGATTCGAGTGTTAGCTTCTCTTGCTCTAGTCAATTGTTCATTGGGCACAGGCCTGTCACTCGCAGCCCTTTCGGAACTTGTTGCAGCGCAACCGGCTACAGCACAGCCTGCCGATGCCCAAGCGTCAGATGCCGCGGCTGTTGACCTCAATGATTTGCTTGCGAAGAGTCTCACCGCCTATGGTGGCGAAGAGAATGTCGCGCAGCTGGCTGCTGGTTTCAATGTCTTCGGTAAAGAGTACGATAACGTTTCGCAAGGTTTGGCGGCTGGTCTAGATCTTGCTCAAGTCGAGAGTCGTCCCAGCGACTCTTCTTTTCGCCTACTGCGTAAAGGTGTGCGTTGGCGCCTCGATCATGAACGCGGCGATGCTCTCAACAACGGTTCGGCTGTTGCAACTTTGACCGAAGGCTTCAATGGCGAGGTGCCATGGGTTCACGCTGGTGCGAGAAGCTCGACTAAGGCCGAAGACTTGCAAGTTGAGTCAGCTAAGCTGCTCAACTTAGAGACCACTTTGCCTGCTACCTTTGTTATGGAAGGCTTGCGCCTGGCTCAGACTAATGCCGTTGACCAAGTCGTTTATAAAGGCCAAACAAATTTGCGGGGCACCCCGGTTTGGAATGTGCAATTTAACAGCCCGACCGGCACAGACAGCTTCACCCTGGCTATTGAACAGAATAACTATATGGTAGTGGCTGTTACCTTCGATCTTGGTGAGGGCGCCAAGAAGAAAGTATCGCTGGAATATAGTCAGTATCAGCCTTCTGCTGGTAGCTTGTATCCGCATAGGTTTGTTCGTCGTGTTGACGATAAAGTAGAGTTGGTGCGAATCACTTCTGACTTAAGTGCTAACGGTAAGATCAAAGACAGCGAATTTGATAGGCCCGGTGGAACTTTCCATTTGAGTCGCACAATCACTGTACCTTTCGATTATGGTCAGCGCGAAATTTTGGTTAAGGGTCGCCTCAACAATGGCGAAGAGCTAGATTTTCTATTTGATACTGGTGCCAGCGATACTATCATCGACCGCCGCGTTGCCGCTGAAAATTATTTGCTCAAAGAAGGCGTGGCTGGAATGCAAGCCTTGTCTGGTTCGGTTATGACCAATACCAGTACCATCGGTCGCTTAGAGTTAGGTAACCTTATTGTCAACGACATTGACGCTCGCATTCTTGATCTCTCTTCGCAGTCTCGGCACTTGGGCCGCAGGCTTGGTGGCATTATCGGCACCAATGTCATTTCTAAGTTTGTCGTCGCTGTTGATTATGGCAAGACCACTCTATCTTTCTATGATGCTGACAGCTTTTCGCCGCCGAGTGATTGTGCTGCTGTGACATTCTCGCGCCGCAGCGCACCAGTAGTAAAAGTAAAATTGAACGGCCGCGAAGATGTGATGATGTTGGTCGATACTGGTGCGGCTTTCAATAATCTTCCTCCGGCAGTAGCAGCTCGCTACAGCACTGGTGAGAATAAGCACGTCACTGAGGGCACTGGACTCGACGGGCGGCCAGTCAAGCTTGGTCGCGTTATTGTCGATAATGTAGTACTGGCTGGTAAAACAGTTAAGCGTGTTGACTTTACATACACGCTCTCACTTCCTTCTAATACAGGTGCATCCGGAAAGAATGAACCTAAGAGTGACTCTGGCTTCTTCCAGACTGCTAACTTAGGCATATTGGGTAATCCGTTTTTAGAAAATTTCTTCGTCTACTTTGACTATAAGTTTCAGCGCATGTTGATTAGAACTTCTGCTGTAGTAAAGACGCGCTCAATTATTGACCAGGCCATAGCGGCTGGCGACGATCAACTTGTGCAAAAACGTGATTTTAGATTAGCCGAGCTGAGCTATAACAAGGCTTTGCTTTCTGCCACCTCTAGTGGTGACAAAAAGAATGAAGCAAGATTGCTGGGGCGCTTTGGTAACCTGCGCCGTATGATGGCAAAAGATTTGGGTCGCCCGGAGCATTCGAAGGCGAGCTACGACTATTTTGTTAGGGCTCAAGACCTCGCTAAAAAAGTTGGCTCTACTGAAATTGAAGGGCGCATATTAGCCGACTGGAGTTTGCTTTATTTAGACGATAATCAGTCAGTATCGGCAAAGCAGACAATTGATAGAGCCTTACAGCTAACACCGCAAGATGCCAACGTTAATATTGATTATGCCGTTCATTTATTTAGGGCCAGGCGCTTTCCTGAGATGCAGCGCTATGTTGAAAAAGCACTCTTTCTCGATCATTCAAATTGGCAAGCACTCTGGTATCAAGTCAAATTGTCTGAATTATTTGGCGACACCCCAAAGGTGATTTCCACCCTAAAAGAAATCTTGCGGCACTATCCCTGGTCTAAGACCGCCCAGGATAAACTGAAGCAGTTGTTGCCACCGCCAGTGGCGCCAGGGGCTCCAGCAGTCCCAGCGACCGGTGCGACACCACCACCGTCTTTGTAGTTGTGGTCAGTCTCACCCTCTGAAATACCTTCATTAGAGCGGTAAGCCGAGTTCTAAATTACTTTTCGTTGCGCCTTACTCGCTTTTGCGTCGTGGTGCCTGTTCTAGTGCTTGTCGTATTTGCTGCTGTCCCCGTTGTTTTTTTCTTTGGCTGTTGTGCTGCTGTGATGGGGCGGATAGATGCGCCCGCTGCTATATCCATGCAGCTTTCTTCCGCTTTTGCTCTGTTTGCGTACCACGATTCTGTAAGTTTTAACTTCATTGGTTTTACTCCGGTAAAAACTTTTCTGCTGCTAGTGTTGTCATCTCAAAGTATCTCAGTCTATCATTGTGATCTCCATCGACTCCAAGATCGCTCATGCCACAGGAACGGTAAAATTGCTCTGATTGTTTGAGCGAATGTAATCCGAATCGTCCCGCGCAACCTTCACCTCTGCTTGTCTCTATTGCTGCGGCCACTAGGACGCTTCCAACAAGTGAGTACTGAGGGTTATTGGTTAGTTGTCTTAGATTCCATGGTGCCGTTGCTAAATATGCTCCATAAATTATTTGTTTCCCATCGTCAATTCTGCTTGTTCTAAACAAGGTGCTAAGTAAGAGCAGTCCTTGCATTACGCTATTACATTCAATACCAAAGAAGTGATATGCGCTGAGACGTCCATATTTTTTATACTTTCTTTTCCAATCCCAGCCTGTATGTTCTGGCCAGTCTTCCTTCGGTATGCCCTCAAGATATTTCATTAAAGCTTCGTCCCAGGCTCTTTGGGTTAGATCTGCTTGCCTGATACTTACACCATTTATCAGTGTTGCCGGAACAAGTTTGCCGCTTGCTTGATGCTTTATTTTGACTTCTGTTTTACTCATAGCACCAGTAGTTCTTTCTTGTTCTCCTTGTCCTCAAACACCAGCTTTTCTCCCTCAGTGGTTCGTGCATCAATGAGTTCATATAGCCGCAGGGCTTGGCGCATTACAGCAACTTTGCTGATGTCTTTTTTCTTGGACAGATGCTCTAAAGCATCCCATTCTTTTGGGTTCAGCTGGACAAGAACGGCTCTCTTATCTGACATAGTCTTTTCTCTGTGTTTTGCTAGTGATTTACTATAAATTGTATAGTGTTTGGTTGCGCTTGGCAATGGCAGGTTTACGAGCCTGTCAACACGATTTAGGCACGGATAGCCTGGCGCCATGGGCACAGGCTATCCGTGAATCAGGTAAGGTGAGGATAGTCTATTGACTTGGCTTCTTTGTTGGTCCAAAGTGGCAGGCCGAACTTCTTGAGTGCTTGCTGATGGAGTTGTGCATGGCTGGGATTTTTAAAGTTCTTGACTCTGTCAAATGTGTACCAGCGACATTTAGTTTGATAGAAGGATATGAGAATCATGGGCTCTTTATTAGTGTGAGAGCTGGTCTAAAAAAAACTAATTGCTAAAGAACAAGAGTTCTATACAAGGAAGAATATCTTACAGAGACTTCGCCTTGTCGATTGCTCTATCTAGGTCGACTACTTCAACTGCATAAGCTCCGAGTACTTTACTCTTTGACTCCCGCGCAGCTACAAGATTATTCAGGGCATTCACTTTCTGCCCAGTTTGAAGATAGAGCTTGCCTAGATTTTCATAGTCGCTGCCGAGGTTGAGCTTATCGGCGGGCGTTTTTTCATCTATTCGCAGAGCCTGTTGATAATACTTTTCTGCCTGGCTCAAGTCATTGAGCTGCTCTGAAATTTGTCCAAGGTTGTTTAGGTAAATGGCAATTGCCTTATTCTCGGCCCCTATACTTTCGCTATCGAGCCGTAGGGCCTGTTCGTAGAGAGGTCTAGCCTCAGCCGCGTTGCCCGTCTTCAAGTAGGCTAGAGCCAGGTCGTTAAGATCTCTAGCTTGCCCGTTATAGTGTTCTCCAAACAGAGATTTTTTGAGAATCTGAATTTTTGCCAGATACTCTTCGCCCTCTTTGAGGTTACCGCACTCAAGGTTCGATTTTGATGCTTCTAGTAAGTCGCTCAATTGAGCGACTTTAGATGATGGAGCGCGGCTTTCTAGTTCTATCATTCTGTTGTAGTATGACGCCGCCTCGTGTGAGACTGTATTGTGGTATCTGTGAATAAGGCGGGCCATGTCTCGTGCTATATCCTTTGCGCCAGCATAGTCGCCACTTTGCTCGGCAAGTGATAGCTCTTTCTTCATTGAAGCTTTCACTTCGTCATAATCGCCGAGGAGGTGACTTGGATCAGCTTTTATGCTCTGGGGAGTTGGTGCTGTCGCCACGGTTTTAAGCTCATCCAGGCAGTGTTCAAGGCGCTCCCTTCTCCAGTGTTCAGACCATGAGTCTGGTGACATACTCAATTGGGTGCATTCTAGACGAGCGATTTCTTGGTGCAGGAGTGGCGCATAGTTTTTTCGCTCACCTGTAGGAATTAGTTCGCTTTTTAGATTGAAATAGATCTTCTGTAGATTGTCTCTGTCGGCGCCAAGTAACTTTCTTTGCAGTATGCCTTTGGCTTCTATCCATTTGATTGCTTGCTCAGTGCAGCCATGTCTTTGGTAGGCTCGAATCAAGTTGTCAGCGGCGAATTTAAGTGAGTCACTAAGGGTTTCGTTCTTTTTTCTATTCCAGGCTTCAGCAGCCGTTCTCTCTGGTTTGCACTTACTGAAGATTGCTTCAAGTTTCTTGTCGGCATAGTTCGTTAGCTTCAGCCATTCTGCCGCTGAGACTCTATTTGAGAGGTCGAAATGACTAAGTCGAAGGTAGGTGTTGGCAAGTCTTTCGCGGTCTAATGGTCCGCTGATTTCGGATAGAAGGGCGTCGATGACTGCAAAAGACTTTTTGTATTCGCCCATGTTGGCATAAGCTTCCGCCAATTTGAGTTCTTCCCCGTATGTTTTGTCTGTTGCTTGGTCTGCTATGAGCTTTTGGCTTAGCATGTACAGTCTGATGTTCTCAACGAGGTGGCGTGGTGCCGCCAGTAGCTGTGATTGAAAAGGTGCGAGGGTAAAAAATATCAAGGTAAAAAGCGCCAACTCTCGAAAAAAGCGAGGTATGGTCTGGCTTTGTCCGGTATCAAAGTTGGCTAGTGTTTCATTGTTTGTGACGTCAGTATGAGTTCTCGAAGGCGTAGTTTGATATTTTTGCTTATAGACTTTCCAGCATAGTTTGCCCTGGATAAAGCAGAATATAGGCAGTCCTGCTTGTAGTAGATGGACAAAGAGAGCAGTGCTAGTTTCTCCATTAGTCGCCCTGAGATCATAAATCAATTGGCACGCTTCAAAGGCGCAGAACAATGCTGCACTGAATGTAAGCATTAGTAAGTTAAGCGTACTGCCGAAAATAATTTGCATGAAGTTGCTTTCTGAAATAGAGAAGCCTGTGCAGGATGGGTATCGGTAACCACCCGTTATTTTTGACCAGACAGATATAAGGCACAGTAAGAATAGGAAAGGTAATAGCTTTTGAACGACTTGCCCTACTAAGAGTTGTTCTCGTTTCATTTCTGCATCGTCATTGCGGTTAGCTTTGTCCGTGACTCCTTGTTCCACTATAGCGCTTGCCCAACATCTAGAGAGTTGAGCAAGCATGTGAAATCGCGAGAGCCAGGTTGAACCTTCGCCTTTGCCTTCTTCCAAATTTAATCTGGCCAGCTGCGGTCAGGCCTATTTTGATGCTGAAAGTTTGTTGGCTCTTTTTTGCACAGCGCCTGATAGCTCTTTGAACTGAGGGCCAAACCAATATTTGCGCATTTCAGTGTAGGCCTGCGGATAGCTGTAGCCATCTTCAGTTACACGCCAGATTCCCACTAAACAACCAGTGCGGTCTGAGCCATGGGCGCAGTGTAGAAAAACGGGCTCATTCTTGTTTTTTGCTTCTCTAACAGTCTCAAGATAGGTGGCCAGTTGAGCTTCTGTAGGAGCTTTTGCGCTCATCGGTAGGTTTATGTACTTCATACCTAAGCTATGGGCCGTGGCTTCTTCACTCTTGGTTATGGCACTGCTGGCGCGCAGGTCAATTAGTGTTTTGATGCCTTTTTCTTGCAGTTGCTGCAAGCCTTTTTTGCTCGGTTCGCCCCCTCTATATAAGAACGGGTGAACAACATGGAAGTTCGGTAAGTCTTCAATTTTCTTATGGGGCGTCTTGTAGTCTACTGAGTTGCTTCTTGTCTGCCCATTGGCCGGCGGCCAGTTGAAACAGGTGATCAGTAGAACCACCAGGGTGAAAATTTTGCAGTTCACGACTTACTCCGGATTCTAAGTTGATAGAGTGTGTAATTGCACAGTCTCTTTTAGTTTCGCCTCTGCTATCGTCAAAGGCAAGTGGTAAAGACGAGCTTTTGTTAACTAACGTTAATGTTGTGGAAATTGTGCCATATGTTTGAACTTTTTGACGTCTTTGAGCGTATTCCCTTATGAGCCACCCGAATCGGTTGGAGTATATGGACCTTACAGACGAGGCCCTAATTGATAAATACAGAGAGGAAGGAGACATGACACTCTTCAAAACTCTCGTTAAACGGTATCAAAACCGGGTGTACTCTACTGCCTTCCGTGTGGTGGGCAGCAGTGAAGAAGCAGAGGAGGTCGTGCAAGACACTTTTGTCAAAGTTCATCAAAATTTAGATAAGTACCGCTCCAGCTCATCGTTTGCCTCTTGGCTATTCCGCATTGCTCACAATTTGTGTATGGACAATCTTCGGGTTAAACAAAGACGAAAACCGATGACTCTGGTGTCATTTGATCCCCAGTCAAGTGTGGCAGAAGATGAAGGGCCGGGAAACTTTGGCCAGACTCTTTCGCAGTTAGCTGATGAAAGGCCAGATCCCTCGCAAAATCTAGATTTGAGAGAGCAGACGAGAATGGTTGAAGACTCCCTCAGTCAATTGCCAGAGACGCAGAAGATAGTCTTGGTTCTGCACGACATCGAAGGCTTCTCGTATATAGAAATTGCCGAGATGGTCGGCGCCAATATCGGAACAGTACGCTCAAGATTGCATTACGGCAGAATCAAACTAAAAGAATTGCTCTCTCCCTATTTCTCAACCGACAGTCTCAATTTGCCCGCAACATTCAGGTGATAGATATGCAAGGACAACCTAATCTTAACTGTAAGCAGATGGAAGAAGCACTTGATGCTTACTACGATCTAGAGCTTAGCGCCGAAGAAGCTGAAGCTGTTGAACTGCATTTGGCTGATTGTACGATTTGCAATGCCAGGTTGGCTGATATAGATGCGGTGGTTACTCAGCTCAAGAGCTTGCCGGCGGTAGAGTGGAGTGGCGACCTCAGTGATGCTATCGAGGCTCGCATTCTGGCACAGGCGTCTAGCCTAGAGGCTAAACAAGAATCTAGCCTAGAGACTAAGTCTGAATCTAAAGTAGAGAATATAGTTTCAATAAATTCAGGGTCTAAGTCTCAGACTCAGAGTATTGATCGCCCTTCAAAGTTAGCTGGTTTTCTCAAGCCTCGCTACATTTTTGCTAGCGCTGCTTCGATTCTGGCGCTGTTCTTTGCCTATAGTCAGTTTGCCTCTACTCCTATTGCATCTAATTCTAGTACCGTGACTAAAGTGGCTCAAACAAATGTGCTCGAAGCTGTGCCTGTAGAAAAAACAGTGACACCAGAAGTCCAAGTCGAAAGTGCTCATCAGGTAGCTGTTGCTGAGAAAACGGATTCCGCTACCACGGCTTCTCAACGAGAAACAGTGAAAGTGGCATCCGCGCCTAATTTGCCGCCACAGCCTAAGGCCGCGAGAGAAGAGACTACGAAGGAAACGGCCACGACAGAAAAGACCGCTAAAGAAAAGACCGCCACTGAAAAAATGTTGGCCAACAATAAGCAGGGCGATCGTGATCATAACAACAACAACGTTAATGACTCTGAAGAAATAGTGGCTGTTTATGACTATGACACTATTGATAGTGTCTCTGATTTTGGTATCAGTACAAACGAGGACGGATTGTATGCGATTAAACTGTAGCGGTTCTGGCAAAAGCCTATTAGTTGCAGGTAGCGCTGGTCTGACTCTGCTTCTATCAAGTTTGTCTGTTGATTTTGTCTGTAGGCCGGCCCTGGCACAACCTTCAATTGATGGAGTTGGTGTTGACTCTGCTTCTGATGCTGCCCCTAACTTCAACCGCAGAGCGCGGCAGATAAAGCGCGCTCGCCGTGCCCAAGAAGCAGCGGGGGCAAATCAGCCATTAGAAATTGATATGCAACCGGCTGATTCAGCGACGGCAGGGCCTGGCACTATGGGACGTCGATTTGATGGCCCTGGTCGCCAGCGCGAGTTCGCTGGGGCTGGTATGAAAATGCGTATGGGCAACAATAGTGGTGGCATGAACCGCAGCCCACTCGATCTTTCTCAGTTGAATTTAACTGATGAGCAGAAAGCTCGCATTACAGAACAGCGGAACAAAAGCAAAGGTCAGGCCAAAGACATACAGCAAGCTATTAAGTCTAAGCGCATGGAAATGCGCGATATGATGTTTGATCCGGCTTTTAGCGCAGAGCAAATTAGAGCCAAGCGCTCGGAGCTGCGCAAGGTGCAAGATCAGGCAGAATTGATTATGCTTAACGATTTCTTGTCTATGCGAGCTGTTTTGACTGCTGACCAACTAAGAAGACTGAGGCCTAATGTCGCTGGTCGTGGTCGCGGAATCGCTGAAGCTTCTACCACAGCGATTCCGCCGGAGCCTAGCTCTGACGCTACCGCTGGCCCAACTTCTAACTTCGCCAGCTTTAATAGCCTGCCAATAAAGCCTAAGAACAAATAGCAGCTAATTCTGCTATATCTACTATTTCTGCTATTTGCCTTTTTTCCCTTTCGGTTTGACTTCGCCCCAATCAAGAATAAACTCTGGTTCGTTATCTGATTGATTGGTCATAGGTGGTGGCTTGTCTTCAGGTTGCTCTTTAACTTCAACCTTCGGTTTGACCTCTGCTTTGGGTTTTGCTACCGGCGGCTGTTGCTGTTGTTGGGGTGGTTGGAAGTTTGGTACCGGTGGTCTCATCATTGGTTGCATAGCGGGGAAGATCGGCATCGGTGGTGGTGGCGGAACCATGGTTCTGGCTGCTTTGCCGGTTGGTTTCTGCACTGATGCAGGCACGCCATAAATCATCTGTGGGTAGAATGGCTGTTGTGGAGCAGGCACTATATTTGGTTGCGCAACAGTTTTGGGCTGTTCTTTCTTCGGTTCTTTTTTCTCGACTCTCTCAGTTTTTTCTACTTTTTCGACTTTGTCTATTTTTTCAACTTTTTCTACCGGCTTGGCCACTGGCGGCTTCGCTTCTATCTTCTTGGGCGGAGCCTCAGTCTTAGCTTTTTCTGCCGCTGCTGCTCTCTTGCGTGCTTGTGCGTCTCTTTCCCGCTCACGTTCTCTGTCACGCTCACGTTCTCTTTCTTCTGCTAGACGAGCTTTGGTTTGGGCCTCTTGTTTGGCAGCTTCTTGCTTGCGCAACTTCTCTTGTTTCTCTTTGTCTAGAACTTGCTCTTTGGCTACATTTTTAAAAGGGAACAGGCTGATTGTCGATTTTGGCTTGGCATCGCTTTTGACGGCCGCCGCTTTATCACTTGTTTTGCTTTCACGGGCGTTCTCTGAGGCGGCTTTCTCTTTGCTTATCGGGGCCAGAAGAGCCGGAGGGAGAACCGGCATCTGGGGGCCAGTTGCCGCTTGTTTGCCTTTGCTGTTGAGATTGAGAAGCCTGCTGCTTTCATTACTGCGGGCCGTAAGCATGGCAAGTTTTAGCGACTCTTGCGTAGCTATGGCATTTTCTTGTGGTGTGCGGCCATTGGTGGCCAGCCAGCGAATATAGGCGTGCCTAGTCACCGGAGATGGGTTAATTTGCACGGCCTGACGGAATTGTTTTGAAGCCTCTTCTGGGCGTTCTTGCAGACGATATAACTCGGCTAGCTTAATTTTTGCCATGGTCGCATAAGGATTTATTTTTACTGCCAGGGTGAGGTAGCGCTCTGCCACAGGGAATTGACTGCTGTCTAGAGCTGCTGTTCCAGCCTCGTAGTACAAGTCAGCAAGGAAGGTTGAACTATCTCCGTATTGCTGTGAAGCTTCTTGAATTGCAGTTTCATATAAATCTAAGGCGTCTTTGCTATTGCCGTGCAAAATCGCATCCATAGCGGCAAAACGCAATTGAACAGGATTTTCTCCTGGGCCAGCCGAAGCCTTGAGCGCTTGCGGTGCCAGCAAAAAACTGCCGGCTAGTAGCACTGGCAGAATGGCGAAAGCCGAATTTAGGCGATTTCTAGATATAGTCAATCGAAAGCTCGCTATGAAAGTGGCATGACACCATTTTAATTCTAGCTTCACACAAAGCTATAGGGTTTACTCTGATGTTAAAGAATTACCCGTAAACTGCTAAACTTAGCCTTCCCACTAAGCTGTGGGTATTCTAGGAGCAATTTTCGATGCGCAGAACTAAGCATCAAAGAGGCCGCGGCGGTCGCGAAGCCCAACAACAGTCAGTAGCTCAACCTGTTTTCGCGCCTAGCAACGCCAGAATTCTTTTGTCAACAGGCGTAGACGTCAACACCAATATTGGTGAAGGTTATGGCCCTTATCGGGTTGAGGGAGAGCAAGAGGTTCTTCCTTTTGTCACCTCTGCCAACGTTGCATGCGGCGCCCATTCTGGCGATCCGGTCTTGATGGAAGCAGCTCTTGAGAGCATTCGTTACTATGGCTTGGCATTAGGGGCACATATTGGCTACCCTGACATCGCTGGTTTTGGCCGCAGAGAAATTCATCTCTCTTCCAACGAGTTGCGGGCTTCAGTGCTTTACCAGCTCGGGGCTCTATCGGGAATGGCCCGTATTTTTGGTTTAGAAGTTACCCAAGTTCGCCCCCACGGTTTTCTCTACCGCCAGATGAGCCACGATATTCGTATCGCTACGATTGTCGCCAAGGCCTTGGCTGAATATGACCGCTGGCTGGTTTTGGTTGGCCCGGCTGGTAATACTCTGTTGCAAGCTGGCGAAAGAGCGGGAATTCGTGTGGCTGGAGAAGCCTGGATTGACCGCACTTATGATGCTACTGGCAGCCTTCTGCCCCATACTCATTCGCGCGCTGTGATTAAGACACCGCAAGAGGTTTTGAGGCAGGCTACCAATCTTATTCGCCATAGAGAAGTAACAGCTGTCGATGGTACTCGCATCAAACTTGAATACGAGACAATCCATCTGCACAGCCGTATCGTGCAGGCCAGGCATATTGCTGAAGAAATTCGGCGCCTGCTTCCAGACGCCTGCGCCTTGACCACAGAGCCTTTCACTATCGACTCTGTTGAAGAAAATGAAGATTTCCCCAGCCTGGCTTATTCGGTTTAAGAAATTTTCTCAGCTCAAGTTCTTTACTTTAGATTAGCGCTTTTCTCGGCTCAGCTCTAGGGTAGGCGCTGAGAAACCGGTACGATTTCGTCGTACCAACTGCCGTAATACTCTGGATAATCTTCTCCAGTGGTCGAGGTGATGGTTTTCTCTAGAGCTTTGATAATTGCCTTGCGGCCGCCGCGTTTGTAACGCTTCAGCCATTCAAGTTCTTTGGGATCAACTGGAATGTCAGCCTTGAGCAAATCTTTGACGATTTCGATTTCGTGAACAATCGCTTCTGTCTCTTCTTCCAGACAGCGATTGATGAACTCTTGCCGCCCAGTCTGACCAGGAACAGGGTCGATGGTGGGTTTGACAAGGGCGTGCACAAATTCGTGGGCGATGCTGATCAGCTTGTAATTACGCGGACACCAGCGACCGATGTAGATAGTGCGCTTCTTGCGGTCGTAATAAGCGCGGCATGGCCCATCTACCAGCCTGATTCGCACCCCGGCGGCCCGAATCTTGTCAATATCGTCAACTAGAGTGGGCGACATCAGCAGCGTTTCAACCATGCGGCGGCCGAACTGGCGCTTTAGGTTGCGCAGAGATGAGCTTTTGGCAGATGGTTTCTTGGCTGAAGATTCGCTGGCCATGTACTTGAGGACTCCTAAGAGAGCATATTCACATATATTAATTCTATACTATGTTGTTGTCAGGCGGAAGGGGGCGGATTGTTGAATCTGTGGGCGATTGGGCCGCCTTGCCTTCTCCTGGCAGGCCTGGATTAATATTAAATCTTGCCCGGCGGGTTAAGAGCTTTGCTAATTGAAGTCTGCAATGGTAGATGGCCCATACCTTCACCGGGGCGCAATTTTGTGTACTAAAAACGCGCGAATCGGCATCTTTGCTTGATGTTACTAGCCCAACCTTGGTACAAGATGCGAGATCACCCTGCTGGGGACTAGGCAAATTCCAGCTTTGCGATATGTTGGAGTTAGTGAGGTTCTTTAGAGACTTCAAGGCAACTCAAAGTAACTCAAGGTTGACAGTAAGTCGGCCGCGAGAATTAGTAAATTGGCTTTCCCCGCTATAGGTTCAGTTAGAAAATACTTGTCGTGTGTTCGCAGGCTTGTTCAAAGCTATGAGTGGTTCTGAGAAAATTTCCACGGAACATGAGCATGAGATTCATCTCTCTCCTGTTGTAAAACTGTTGCAGCATTTGAGCGTATCAAGTGTTCGACAGGCTCAGCCTGGAATAGATGCTGAACAACCAGACTTCCAGGTCGACATGGGGGCCATTTGTTCTGCTCTTGAGTTGAACTCTTGCGCTCTTTTTCGTGTCACCGCTGACGCTTACTTCGATGGTTTAAAGCTACGTCGACTGGCCCTTGTCTCAAGAGAAGGAAGCACTGACGACCTGGCAAAGGCTATTCCAAAGGGTTTAGAGATTGGTGGTCGAAGCGAGCTGCATAGCCTCTTGCGACAAGAGCAATGGGTACCTCTGGGAGAAACCTCTCTCGGTAATGAAACTCCCCTGGCTCTGCGCCCTTTAGAAAAATTCTGTGGCGGGAAAAATGACAGTGCTGCAGTGCTTTTTCCAATTATATTAGCCAACCAAATTATTGGACTGGTGCTGATGGAGAGAGCTATTTCTGCTGGTGGATTTTCAGAAGAACTGCTTGATCTCGGTCAAGTGATTGCCCGGCTCCTTGCTGTTCATCTTGGCCTCTGCCTCGCGCTGGATGATACTACAGTGGTGCAGCCAGCAATAGAATCGACTCTACCAACGGTTTTGTTAAAGCGCCATTCGTTAGTGGTGGATAGCGCTAATACAAGCGCTCGTAATCTCTTCGCCAGTGGCGGCAAAAACTTGATTGGGCAGCCCTTGGCTAAGGTGTTTCCAGGTTCCAAAAATTTCCTTGATGCCTTGCAGCAGTCGTTGGGACGTGCTGACGGTAGTAGTTGTTTTTCCGTTTCGGCTTCAGACTTGAGGCAGATTGGCTGCGCCGCGGCACTGGTTTCTTTAACCGGCGAAGGTGATTGTCTGGTGCGGTTGCAGTTTATTCCGCGAGATTTTCTTGCCAGTGGTGACGGTGCTGATTCTGGTGCCCGTGCTAACCAGGTTGGTCGCGCTAGTCAAGGTGGTGCCTCTGGAGCTAGCGAGGTGGCTGATGATCTAGATGAAGCGACAAAGCGTATGGGCTTCGAGCGCTGGCTGCGGCAAACTGTCTGCAAGCTTCACTCATCACTAGATCGTGACCATTTATTGCAGACGCTAGCTGATAGCCTTGGGCGCATTTTTAGAGCTACTCGGTGTCTGGTTATTCGCACCGATGGACCTTCTCATCCTATGGTCACCCATGAGTATGTCGAGCCCGACCTCTCCCCGCTTGGTCTCGGCCGCACGGGGCAATTTCCTATGTTTGCTCTTTCGCTCTTTCAGCAAAAGACCGTCGCTGTCAACGAAGTAGAGCAGCTGCGGCAAAGCGGACAGTTGAGCGAACATGACGTTGACCTGCTTTTAGAGAGTGGCATTAGAGCCATGGCTGGGGCTCCACTATCACACCAAGGCACTCAATATGGTGTCATTATTCTTGTGGTTGGCGACCATAGTCGCGCTTGGAGCGAAGCTGATCTTGAAACTATTGAACTGACAGCAGCTCAAGCTTCTATTGCTCTTTCTCATTGCCAGACCTATCACCAGGTTAAAGATCAACTCTTTCATATGAACCTTCTCGGTAATCTAACTCAGCAGCTTACCAATGCTCTTGAAGTTGCCGCTAAAGCTCCTTCTCCTAAGGTTCTGACAAGGGCTGAAGAACGGGCTAATGCAGATGAAGCGCCGCCGTTGTCTTCGCGAGAGATGGAAGTGCTTAAGCTTATCGCCACAGGTTTTGCCAACAAAGAGATAGCGCAACGCTTATTCTTGACTGAATCGACTGTAGAGTTGCATGCTTCTCGTATTCGCAAGAAACTCAACTTGAAGAGTCGTACTGCTCTTGTGAAGTACGCTTGCGACAACGATCTTGTTTAAAAGGAATTATCAATTTTTTTAGCAGTGGCTAGATCTTTATTTGCAAGTTCATTTTTGCCTAGCTTCTCATAGGCGATGGCTCGTTCTTTGAATATCGAAGCCTTGAGCGGAGAAATTTTCATTGCTTGACTTAAGTCAGCCACAGCCTCTTGGTAATGCTTTAATTCAATATTGGCTTGGCCGCTCATTTCAAGGCAGCGGGCGTAGGTGAGATGCTTTTCGGCATTGACTATAGCCTTCTTCAGCCTTTTGCAATCATTGACCACGGCTGGCCATTTTTTCATTACTTTGTGCAATGAGGCCAATTCTTGAAAGGTTGAGGCTCTGGGGGGGCCGATGGCTAGGGCCTTTTCAATGAATTCTTCGGCTAGATTTAGTTTGTTCAGTCTGCGAGCCACATCACCAGCTTGGGCGCAAAGGGCTCCACTTGGTGATTTTTGTTTGATGCCGACTTGGGCAACGGCTAAGGCCTCATCCCATTTATCGTAGTCGGTTAGACCTTTGACGATTACTAGGCAATCGTCGCTGTCCATATTGCTGCATTTTGAAGCGGCCAGATAGTCTCTATATAGTTTTTCTTCGTCGTCCAAATAGCCGTAAACTTGAGCTCGTTCGGCTAGCAGAGTAGCGCTATTAGGGTTGCTTTTGATGGCCTGGTTTAGGAGGGCTAGAGCTTCCTTAAAATGGCCTTGCTTGGAGAGCATTCGGCTTTCTAGGGCGAGGCCAGCCACCGCACCATTGGCAGTGCTTTTTAACGCGGCGATAGATTTTTTACACTTGTCTAATTGGTGGCTGTCTAGAGCTTCCTGGCCCGTGGCAAAAGTCATGCTTTGATTCTTAGCATTGTCGGCACGAGCAGGCAAGTAAATATTGCTGACTTGGTCGGCGCTGCTCATGTAAGAAAGAGCAAAAGCCATTGTCGCTGCAACGCTAGCTGTCACAAATTTATAGATGTAGAAGCTGTCTCTGGCCATTGCATTGTCCTTAGTCAGTAGAGCGAGGGTCATGGCTGCGGACTGATGTTACAGTCGCGCCCTCGATTTAATTTCAAGATATTTTTCTACTAGTTTGTCAGAGAGATCTTGGGGCGGGCAATCGAGTACAAGACATCCTCGTCTTGTCAGAACAGAAAGAGCTAGCTCACGCTGGCTAAGCAAATCAATGGCAATTGCTTTCTTGTAAATAGCTTCCACTGTGTCATTCTTTTTCTTAGTTTCGCGTTCTTTTGCTTTTAAGGTTTCGACATTGCTATTGGCTAGGTCTACGACCTGGCGATCTTTCAAAGTAACACAAAATGGTAAATGTCGGGGGGCGAGGTTGGCCAGTCCGCTGAGAAGAGCTTGAGAGCCTGTTGGGTCGGTTAAGTCGGTGAGCACCACCATAAGAGAGCGCCCTTTTTGCGCTGAGGCAAAGTAAGACAAAATACCGGCATAGTCTGGCTCGACCATGCGCGGTTCAACAGCAAAGGTGGCCTCTAGAATTCGATTCATATTTAACTTGCCCCGCTTGGGCGGCAAGTAGAGTAGGGGCTTGTCGGCAAAAATGCCGATGCCCACTTGATCGTTATGAGTTAGGCCTGTCAGTGCCAGGCAAAGGGCGGCGTTGAGAGCCCGATCGAAGCGGGTGAGGCCATCAAGATCGCTCACCATCATGCGACCAGCATCAACTAAAATTAGAAGGCGCTGTTCTTGTTCTGTTTCGTAAGTTCTTACTACTGGTCGATCGCGCCGAGCTGTGGCGTTCCAGTCTATGGCTTTGCTGTCATCGCCCACTGCATATTCACGAAGAGAAGCGAACTCAGTACCCTGTCCTCGTTTTTTTTGATGCAATTCGCCTAACTCTGAGGAGTGCGAAAGCTTAACTGAAAGTTCATGCAAGGCCTTGAGGTCGCTGAAGACCTTTACCTCTTTGTCTAAGTCAAATTTGATCTCGCGCCAGATGAGCCCGAGTCTGCCCAGATAACGTACATTGAGTTTGCCAAATTTGTAAGAGCCCCGTTTTCGCGGTTGTAGTATGTAGGTTAGGCGCGTGCTCTGAGCCGGTTTGAGCGGACAGCTAAAAACTGGAATGAGATTGTTACTATAATTAGCTATGGCGCTGGGTGCATCATCTTTTACTTGGCAATTAAGTGGAGTTTGGCCACTATAGTTGATTTCTATGGTTACTTTGTTTTCGCGGCCAATAGACAGTCTCTCTTCGACGTTTCTTGTGGCGGCAATAGTGCTGGTGCGAGGAGTAATTTGATACTCAACAATTACGGCAATCAATAATAGAATATCTATTGCTAGTCCGGCTTTTGTCAGCTGAGCGGCGATAGTAGGCAGCCAAGCTGCTGCCGTAAATGGCACCATTGCTAGTATCAATATTAGGTATAGTCGTGCACTGGCGGTCAAATCTTTTCTTCCCGCAATTATCGTGGCACTGGTACTTGTCGCAGCAGGTTGGTGATTACTTGATTGACAGTGACACCATCTAATTCTGACTCTGCCGTGAGAATCAAACGGTGCCTAAGAACCGGTTCAGCAACAAACTTGATATTGTCGGGTGTGACAAAGTCGCGACCTTCGATGGCGGCATGGGCCTTGGCCGCAGCAAGCCATGCTAGACCAGCTCTAGGACTGGCTCCTAGTGATACATCTGACATATTCCTTGATTTACTAGTTAGTGCCACCAAATAATCGAGGATGCTTTCTTCAACTTTGACATGCACTAAGAATTGACGACACTTGATGATGTCAGCTTCGCTGCAAACAGCTTCAATGGGTGATGAAAAGCGGGTGTAGTGTCCTGATTGCCAGTTGCGCAACATTTGCTTTTCGGCGTCGCCTTCAGGGTAAGAAATGAGAATTTTAAGCATGAAGCGATCGAGTTGCGCTTCGGGCAAAGGATAGGTGCCTTCGAATTCCACTGGGTTTTGCGTGGCTACTACCATAAAGAGATCGGGAAGTTTGTGGGTTTGGCCGTCTAAGGTAACCTGGCGTTCTTCCATACCTTCTAACAATGCTGATTGTGTTTTGGGTGGGGTGCGGTTGATTTCGTCGGCCAAGAGCATGCCTGTGAAAATTGGGCCCTTGCGTAATGTGAATGTGCGAGAAGTGAGATCGTAGACATTGGTACCGAGGATGTCAGAGGGAAGCATGTCTGGGGTGAGCTGAACTCTGCCGAAATTGGCTCCAACTAGACCGGCTGTGGTCTTGACGAGCATGGTCTTGGCTGTACCAGGAACACCCTCGAGCAATACATGGCCATCAGCAAGCACTGCTGTCAAAAGCTGATCGATGACCCGATCTTGGCCGACGATGTTCTCGCTTAAGGCCGAGCGCAGACGATCAAAAGTTTCTTTGACTTGGCGCAGCTCTTCGTTAATTGCGGTCGGTACTGCTGGTTGCTGCATCTTGTCCCCTGTTTAGCTATTTACTTGTCATCTGCTTGTCAGTGCTCTGAGATATCTTATCGCAAGACTCAACGAGCTCAATTAACTGATCATCGCTCAGATCTTTATTACTTATTGCTTTTTCGCATCGATCGGCAATCAAGGCCATTGATGAGTGCTCACCACCGTTTGTCTTTAGCTCTTCAAGCAGGCGTTCACTTGATTCATGGGGCGAAATTTGCAAAAACTTGCATAGTTTTAGTCTGGCATTTTGCCAGATAATTTCAATTACGGCCTGCTTGGCCTTGGCTCGCATATAGGTGTTAGATAAACCGTTAATGTGTTCAAGATTGGAAATTTGGCGGCTCACCTTTATTGGAGTTACTGCACCGAAGCGCTGATTGGTGCTAATTACTGCCACTAGAAGCAAAAGGCCGATCTGGGCCAATACACATCCGGTTGGACCACGCAAGAAATAGTAAAAGACGTTAATGCCCTGACTAAGCCCGTGGCAGCGTTCATCAAAGAAAATCTCACCGTCTGTAGTGGCAAGCCAATTGTAGATGAACTGAAAATTTGACCAGTATGAGGCCTGGTTTATCTGGCGGTTGCTGACAAGGCTTGGGCAGCTGGCTACTAAGATTCGGCCTTTGCCATATTCTTTCTCTGCAATTATGCAGGCCCCGTCGACAGTGGCAATTTTGCCACCACCTTTTATACTGTGGTCGGCTGATACTGTTAGCTGGCGCAAATGATCGTAGTACCTAACATCGAAGCGGGGATCGGTTTTTTTTACCGTTGCTGGTGGTTCAAGCTGTCTTACTGTCATTGCCGTTTTATCGAGAAGACGGCGTGAGGTGCGCAGCACAAAGCTGTCTAAGTAGACCAGATAGTTGCCGCGCTCGACCCATGAAAGTATTTCTTCGACTTCAAAGCTCGCCAGTGATTGATCAGGGCTGACAATGATCAGAACGCCATGAATCATTGGTAGTGGCTGTATGGCTGACAATTTTGCCAAATTGTTACTGCTGTTCTCGGCTGCTTTCTTTGAGCCGCCGAGCATGCGATAGGGCAGCTCCCATTTCTTTACTGCTCTTTGTGGGGCGAATAGCTTTTCTGTCAATTCGAAGCAGGCACTCATGCCGCTTGGTCTTAAATTGGTCGATGATGCCCAGGTATGAGCCTCTGGCATGATTTTGTTGAGCTGTTTGTCGCTTGATAAACTGGCGTATACAAGGAAGCTACAGACAACCACAAGGGCCAGCAGTTGTAAGATTAAATCGCGTTTGAAGTTAGCTGGCACGTTCATAGTCGCTTTTCTGCTAGTTGGGGCGCGGTTTTAATTTGAGCGGCCGCGTTTTCTATTTTGCTGAGCAAATCGAGGCAGTCGTTATAGTCGCTCTCTTCTGCGTCCTTATTGCCAAACCAGATTAGCTCGACTGTGTCTACAAGTGGTCTAAAATGTTGGGCTATAGATGGTTTTTGTTTGAGTGTGTAGAAGTACTCATAGTTAGTTTTCGTTGGTGCAAAGACGGCAATTTCGTCTTCATCAAGTAAATGTAGGCAGCTCATGTAAAGGGCTCTGCAGGCTTCCTTGGTGGCGTTTTCTTTGAACAGTTGCGCGGCAAAACTGCGCCAGCCTATGCTGTCTAGTTCGCTCTCCCTTACTATCAGCTCGCCGCCTGCGAGTTTTTTCTGCGATTCGATTTGCTTTATGCGGCGCAGAATGACAATTGCTACCACTGCCAGTGCTAGAACAGCAACGAGCACAACCAGTGTTTGTAACAGATCTCCAACTAGTTTGGTATCGCTACTGCCAGTCTGAGGTAGTTCAATTAGGCTGAGAATGTCATGGATAGCTCTGATAATGCTAGTAATTATTTCTTGAATTTTGATTAATAGGCCAGGCGGCTGCTGATAGTCATAATCTTTGGCTATTTCTGCAATTTCTTTGGCAATGTTTCTGGAATCCATTTTTATTGAAGCTCTAATTCAGTGCTGTTCGCTGCCTGCATCACTTCCACTCTTTCTACTAAATCAAGGCCCTCTTGGCGCATGCGTAAATCGCAATAGTAGAGTCCAAAACAGGTAAAGCTAATTGGCGTCACAATCATGCTCACTAGCTGTTCCCATACTTGCGAAATTATTTGCAGGTACATTGGCAACTCTGCTGCCGAATTGTGCGTTCCACTAATAATGCCTTGGCTAACGCTGTAACCAATAAGTATGACAATCAGGGGCAAAGAGAGCGGATAAGCTAAAAGAGCAATGGCGCTTGTTGTTAAAAGATAAAACAGAATCGAGCGGAAGAAAGAACGAGAGGAGAGTGAGAGGGAATGAGAGATCAGTGTACCGAGATCATCTTTTTCGATGGCCATGCTCGACAAAGACATATGGCTGACTATGCTAACAAAGAGAAGGGCGAGGAAGCCCAAGCTGACAGCGAAAATTAAACCAACTATACCGGCTGCTACATACAGGCCCTTTGCCGCAAATAAGGCAATGCTGAGGCCGATGGCAACTGCAAATGTCAACATCACTAAAATTGCCACAGCAAAAGCTGCCAGGCTGAGACCGATTAGCGAGCCCAGTCTGGTGCTGGCAAATTTATTGGCTTCAATAAAATTTGGGGCGAAACCAGTGAAAACTCGCACCAGTGCAATTTGACGCAAATAGAGAACGAAACCACCGATAAGCAAAAGTAAGCCTCCGGCCAGTGCAACCAAGCTCCATGCTGGTATAGATGCCATTCCAGCGGCTATTCCAACTGCGTCCTTTGACAAGTGGGTGAGACCAAGGATGAAGCCAATTCGGCCGACACAGAGCAGAATCGTTGGCAGTAGCAATACTTGAGCAATTAACTTGAGATTGATACGAAAAATTCTAAAAGACCGTCCGACTATGTCTCCGATTGATAGAGGCCTGTTCGTGGTTGCTAAGCTGGGCAATTTTGAACCTCTGAAAATTCGCTAGAATTTATGGTGACTAAAAATGTGCGGGCAGGCTATTATTTTACAAGTATTTTGGGGAAGTTTTTATTACTAAACTACTCTGCGGTGTTTGTTTTCTCGCGGTAAGAGGCGCTTGATATCGCTGTTTCTATTATCAAGGGCTTCGACCATTATTTATCAGACGGGTAGCCTTGAGCCATGGCTACTTTGTGTGAATCGGCTGTGACCATGGGCCGCGACCATGGGTTGGATAGAGTGCAGTATGGGCATAGCACTGTTGGGCTAGTAGAACCACTATGATCTTCATGTTATGGTTGAGTTTATAAGCTTCTGGTTGGTATCGTTGGAGTAGTATGAACAGCCCTTTGGTGCAAAAACTAACCGGTGTGCGGGATCTAAAGAGGATTCTCGAAACTACCGTTAAGGACTTGGGCGACCATTTTTCGGCTGACGCATGCCAAATTCTACTGAGCAATCCGCTCGACCCCAATGTTACGTCAATTTGCGAGTACCGCTCTACCGGTTCGCCGATTACGGGCCGTTCTACGACACTTCCTTTGGTTCTGCAGGGGCGTACCTTTGGCTCCATGACCATGAGCCGGTCTGTTGATGTTACGTCTGATGAACTGAACATGATGCGTGTGGTGTTGGGGGAACTTGGCGATATCATCCGCCTGGCCCAAATTAATGACATTGTTCAGCGAGACACTTTCCGCGACACATTTTTAGTCGAAATCGGCAACTTAATGACCTATTCCCTCGGAATAGGTGACGCTCTGTTTATGGTCGTCAATATTTTAGGCAAGGCTCTCAATGTCAGCCGTTGTTTGTTTATTTGTACCGATGATCAGCAGGCTGGTTGGAAGTGCTATGAATTTTGGCAGCAGGAGAAAGTGCAGAGCTTGCAGCAGTGCTACTGGCCTTCTGCTGATTCGGCTTTGGTTGCTCAAACTCTTCTTGCTCGTGAGCCCTTGAAGCTCTTTGAAGGCCAGCAAAACTCATACGTTTCGCCGGCCCAAGAAGAGTTGCAGCTGATTGGTGTTAAGTCACTGCTTGGCGTCTCGCTGCGCAGTTCTGTTGGCACCCATGGTTGTGTGATTTTGCAGCAGTGCGACTATCGCCGAGCCTGGACACGTAATGAAGTTGATATGGTGCAAAGTGTTGCTGATAAAGTGGCAGAGGCATTGTATAAATTGCCGGCTGAGAAGAAAGCACGCGAGCCAATTATGCAATTGCATCAGCGCATTGTTAGCACACCCCAGGCGGAGGCTAGCAAATCAGCGATCGATGTGCGCCGCGCATTGAAGGGCGCGCTAGGTCAGCAAGTACTTTCGCAAGCCAACAAGACGGGACAAATTACTCCTCCGCCAGTGGCGAAGGTTGCCCCGGCGCCGCCTAAACCTACACCAGCACAGGCTCCAGCACCGGCTCCAGCACCGGCTCCAACTCCGGTCCCAACGCCGACTTCTACTGCAGCTCCAGCACCATCACCGGCTCCAACTCCGGTCCCAACGCCGACTTCTACTGCAGCTCCAGCACCATCACCGGCTTCTACTCCAGCGCCGACTTCTACTGCAGCTCCAGTACCGACTCCTACTCCTACTCCTGCTCCTGCTCCTGCTCCTGCTCCTACTTCTGCTCCAGCACCGGCACCAACTCCTGTCGTGCCACCATCGGTGACACCGGCTGTCTCGTCAGCAGCGTCGGTTCAACCCAGTATTAGCGCTAGTGCGCCAGCCGCCTCAAGTTCTGTCAGCGCTGCCGGTCCGGCTACTCCAAGCGGTGTGCCTGTTTTTGATCGGGTTGCTCAAGTTCAAGCTCAAGAAGTTACTGGCGAGATAAAATCACCACCGACGGTGGCTCGATCGGGTGAGCCAGAGAAGCCTCTAGCTAACGATCCTCTGAAGCCTACATTTACTACTGTTAGATCTAACCCTTCTATTGAGCAAAATATGCCAACTGGTGACTATCCACCAGTGCAATTTACGCCACCTGTATCTCCGGCTGTTGATAATGATCCTTATGCCGATCTCGATTTCGGTGATTTTGATACTGTTGATGGGTTATCTAGTTCTGTTTCGGGTTCTGCTTCTGCGACGGAGAGCAAAACTCCTGCACCGTGGGGCGGTCCTGTAACAGCGGCAGCCACGACCGAAGTTGCTCCAATTTCTCTTGCGCCAGAGGCTGCAGTTGGCGGTGTCTCAGCCCCAGCCCCATCCGCTGATGCTTTGGCTTCAGCTTCTGCTGCTGCTGCCGCTAGTCCTGCTGCTGCCGCTAGTCCTGACGCTAGTCCTGCTGCTGCTACTACTAGTTCTGCTTCTAGTTCTGTTGAACCAGCAGTGGTGGCAGCCCCTGCCACTGAAGAGCCATCATCTTGGGGTAATCTTGATTCTATTCCCACACCGAAGGGTGGAGCGGCTGAAGGTGCCGCTTGGGGCAAACTCGATGACATTCCCACTCCAGCTGCCACTGCCGGGGCGCCGCCTCGCGGTGGCTTGGGCGCGTCAATGATGGGTAAGGCGAGAGCTGGCGCTGGAGCAGGCCTTCTCAAGAATCGCTTGGGTTCGACTCAGCCTCCTCCTTCGCAGGCGCCACCACCACCGCCGCCTGCTGAAGCGGCACCGGTATTGGACGACGTTGCGGCACAGAAGAAACTCGATCAGCTGATGTCTTCTTCTAATGAGACTTCAGACTACATTTTTGCCACTGGTGGCTTAGATGCTCGAATGCTTGGTCGCATCGACGGCTGGGTTTCGCAGATCGAGGCTAAAGATAAGTATGCCGATGGTCACGCTCGCCAGGTCGCTGAGATCTCGTGTGCTATTGCCAAAGAGCTTGGGCTAGACCAAGATGCTATCAATACTATTAGGCAGGCGGCCTTAGTTCATGATTTGGGCAAGCTCGGCGCTGCTGCTCAAATATTGCAGAAGGCCGAAGATGACCTTTCCGATACTGAGCTTCTTTTGGTCATGAATCATCCAATGGATGGAGCGGAGTTGCTTGAGTCATTCCCTGACTTACAGCATCTGGCTCCAATTGTAAGAGCCCACCACGAAGAGTTTAATGGAGACGGCTTCCCGCATGGCTTGAAAGGTGACGAAATTCCTTTGGCCGCTCGCATTATTGGTTTAGCCAATCGTTATCATGAGCAAGCATCACCCAAACGTAGCGGCCCAGGAAGAGATCCCTCAGCTGTGCAGACTGAGTTTGTTGAGAAAGCCGGCAAGGGTTGGGATCCAAACGTAGTTCAAGCCTTTATTCATGCTGTTCTGACTGGGAAAATCCCCTCCAAGTTCTAGGAAGTAATGCCGAGGTTGTAACAATTCAGCGAAATTGGAACCAATCTGGAATACCCTCCGTCGAGGTCGAGGTCACCTCAGGAGGACAGATTAAAATGAAAGCCACAAAGACATTGGGCCCAGTGTTGGCAGCCCTTGCCGCGATTACATCATTCTTGCCAGCTATGGCTGATACATCAGTTTCAACTACTACAATTACGTCTACTTCTAGACCAGTAGTAATTCTTCAAGGCTCGGCAATGACAGCCCCAACCATGCAAGTGACTGGTTATTCAGGGAAGTCAGTAACGACTCCTTCACGTTTCCCTATCGTATTGGCTAAGTTCACTGCCACTAATGGCATCACAATCTTCTACCCAGCAGCTCGTGAAGACTTGAGCATGCGTCGCGATGATCTCTTCGCTCGCATATTAATTGAGCAGGCAGATGGTCAGCTTTCGTCTAGTGCTTCTGGCGATTTCATCAATCGTCTTGCCAGCATCGATGCTGAAAAAGCTAAAACCCCAACTGACACTGAAAGCAGAGCTTATTACAAGCATGTCAAAGATACTTACGCTGATTATGATGAATTGGCCCAAGATATTCAGACCAGTTCCGGTCAAGGCAACAAACAATTGGCTGGTAGCTATAGCTACAAAGTATTCTAAGAGTAGTTTCCTGAAAGAGACTTGCTCCGAGAATTTCGCCTGTAATTAAAAGTAGAGAGCCAGTAGCAGAATTGCTAGTGGCTCTCTAGCTAATGGTTCTTTAGCTAATGCCAGTCTAAGCTAATGGCACTAATATGAAAATCTAGCTCTGCACTTAGGCAAAGCACTTAGACAAAGCACAAAAAAATGGTTTCCATGGAAACCATTTTTTTTGTAGAAAAATAGATCAGTTGAGCACTTCTTATTTCAGTTCTGGAGTTATTTCTCTCTGCTCTTGCGCTCCCGATTCTCCCGATTCGCCAGTCTGAGGTGTTGGTTCAGTCTGCTCGATCTGCTCAGTTTGCCCAGTTCGCCCGTGCCCCTCTGCTGGCGCTACTGATTGCACTGGTGCTGACTCGGGAGCTAGAGACTGACTGTCTTTTAGCTTTGGAGCTTTTGGCTTTGGATCTTTTAGCTGACCGGGGCGACCAAACATTAGATGCATTATTGGTGCGCGTTTATCAAGAATTTGATTGAGTTGTCTTGCCACTGCATCTAAATGGCCAATTGCTTCGCGGGTAGAAGTTAGCGTTTCTTTTAAGTCTGAGCCAAAGCCCGGACGGCTGAAGAGCTTATCAACTTTGTCTAGTGTTTTGCGCGCCTGCAGAAGTATGTCTTTGACATCAGTTCGTAGTTTTAGATCTTTAGACATTTTTTCTACGGCGGACACTGAGTTTTGTACATGTTCGGTGGCGTCGTTTAGATTTTTAAGGGCGCTGAGTAGATCTTGTCTTAGTGTTTTGTCTTTTAGCGTGGTGTTGATTTCTCGCACAGTGACTTGCACTGAGTCGGCTGTTTCTTTTAGCTTGGTTGTGGTTATTTTGAGATCGTTTGTAAAATTCGGATCGTCCAAAAGCTTGCTTACTTTGCGACTGACTTTTTTCAAATCGTGAGCAATTTCAGTAAGGTCGCGTTCAAGGGGCAAGGCGTTGTCTACAACTGGCATAGTCTTGATTGCCAAAATTGAGAGTTGGTCGGCAGCCCTAACTAGTCTTATGCGATCTTCTTCGTAGTTTTTCACAAGCTTCTGCGGATCGACGTTGCTTAGGGCAATTACAAGTTTGTTGATTGCTAGCTCTGGTCGGGCTGGGTCTAGCCCTTCTACTTCAGCTTCGTCTGCCAGCGCTGGCAGACCCGCTCTGATATCTGGTGGATGTGGAACGTCGATTTCAATATACTTAGCGCCAACGATCCCATTCGTCAAAATTCTGTAAGTAGCGCCTTGCGGAATGACAACTTTTCTATTTGTGATCTGTATGCGCACCAGCACACGGCGCTCATTCAGCCATAGTATTTTGTCGACCATTCCTACTCTGATACCGTCTATGAAAACATCGGCGTTATCGTTTAATTGCGCCACTTCATGAAAGAGAATGTTGATCGTTTGAGTGGCACCTAAGATTCCGGTGCCTTTGAACCAGAGGTAGCCCCAGAGCAAAAAAATCACTGCCAGCACGGTGAAGACTCCCAGTGAGCCATCTGAAATCATGCGGGCGTTATCTTTGTCGTCTCTTTCATCTCTCTCTTTTTCCGGCATAAATTTTTTCTGTTATCTCGCTAGGTAGGCAGCGTAGGTGACGGCCAAATTGGCGAAGAAACCGGCAATAAAAGTAGCGGTGACGGCGTTTGCTGGTGCGGCGTTGTTGCTGTGATTAGTGGTGGCACCGGCGGCGCAACCAGCAAAGAAGCCCACCGTGGGATTGACCAAAATAAGCTTTATGAAATAGACAATGATGTCTCTCATTTGAATCCCATCTCTGGCAGAGTGGAGAAATTCTGAAGTAGAGGAAACGCCTAACATCGGTGCTACAAGGGCCCCGGTAATGAAACCTATGATCAGGCCATAAGTTCCCAGTGGAATTGACATAGCCAGCGTTGCAAGATAATTGGGTAGAACAAATTGGTGGGCAAATTCTTCATTCTTGCCGCTGTCGCAATAGGTTTGTGCCTCCGCGGCAATGCGTGCAGCAACTCGGGCACACCAAGCAAGGCTGACCGTGAGCGGGCCGATTTCGCGCAATAAACCAATTGAAATAACAGCTCCAGAGAGCTCTTCTGCTTGGTATTTTTGCAGTTCAACTACGCATTGAATGGTGAGTGCTATCGCTACTGTCACGGCAGCAAGAGCCACTAGGTGGAATGATTCTGGTCCCATCCATAAACAAGCTACTTTGAATTTTTTGTAGGAAAATTGGCGCAGTGACGCGATTTGGAAGGCGCCGAAAAATAAGCGGATAGCGCGGCCAAAGGGGGCAACCCAGAAAAACAATTCGATTGGTGGTACGAGTCCAGCTAATTTTGATATGGCCATTATTGACTGCTTGTTTGAAAGAATTGACGGCCTCTTGGCTAGCCGGTTCCAGCTTCTGTTATATATTGAAACAAAATTATCGTTTTTGCTTACTTAAAAAGATTTGCTTAGTTAACAAGTTCTGCTTAGTTAACAAAAAGACCCAAGCCTAGCTCGGGTCTTTTTGCAATTTCTGCTTTTCAGCGGCAATTAGTTAAGCAGGTCGCTGACGTCCATACCTTTTAAGCTCAAGGAAATCTTGTGCTCTTTCGGAGAGAACTTCTTGATGATTGCTTTGACTTGTTGGCCGACTTGAACAATTTCTTCTGGCTTAGCAGTAGGTTGATCAGACATTTCAACTGTAGGCAACAATGCGTCTACGCCAGGATAAATTTGAACAAAAGCGCCGAAGCTCTGAATCTTGCGAACTGTTCCGTTCACAACTTGACCTTCGCCGAACTTGTCTTCAATTTCTTTCCATGGATCAGGCTGCATTTGCTTGAGACTCAAGCTGATATGGCCTTTCTCTTGATCGACTTTGAGAACTTTGGTGGTGACCATTTGGCCCACTTTCAACACATCTGATGGATGGCTGACACGTTCCCAAGAAATTTCTGAGATAGGGAGTAAGCCGTCGAGGCCGCCTAGATCGATGAACGCACCGAAATCGGCGATACGAACAACTTCGCCAGTGACCACTTGACCAGACTCGAGGGTAGATAGAATCTTCTCTCTTTGAGCGGCCTTCTCTTCTTGCACAGCAAGACGTTGGCTCAAGATCAGTTTGTTGCGCTTGGTGTCTGTTTCCAGAATCTTCATTGGTATTTCCATACCGATCAATTCTTCTGGAGTTGTACCCTTAACACGCAATTGGCTGGCTGGTACGAAACCACGCAGACCGTATACGTCTACAACTACACCGCCTTTGACAACGTTTGAAATCTTGGCGCGAATGGTTTCGTCGTTCTTCTTCTGGTTTTCCAGTAAGACCCATCCTCTCGCCTGAGCAACACGCTTCAGTGAGAGAGTTAGCTGACCGTTCTCGTTCTCTTCTCTAAGAATGTAGAACTCATACTTTTCGCCGACTTTGACGACATCATCAATTTTGTCGATAGGCATATTGGAAACTTCTTTCTGTGGCACGAAGCCTTCAGATTTTCCGCCTACGTCTACGAGTATCCCGTCTCTTTCGATACGGACTACGCCGCCTGAGACAATGTCCCCTTGCTCAAACTTGAAACTTAAAGATTGTTCGAGAAGTCGCTCGAATTCTGATTTCGAGTTGGGTTCTAGCTGCTGTTCAGTCACTGAAATAGTCACTCCCTTGTCCTTATAAATGTGTGGCTTGCGAATCTATGGATATGAAGGATTCGAAGACCACCGGCGCCAGTGCTTTGTGGTTGTCTCTGAGCGGGGTACGCTCGCGGTGCAAAGCTATGGTGATTGGTTGTAAATCTACTGCCCTCAGGCGCTCTTGCCCTCAATCTCCAGAAACTGGCTAATAGCCAATTTGGAGCTTTCGGTCAAAAGCCCAATCGCGCACAGGCGAAGTAGAGAATATAGAACAATAGATATGTAGCTTTCAAGAGAACTGCTTCAGTATTGAATGAACATTTATACTTATTGCGGTTTCTTTGCATAAATTCACCATTTAGAAGGCTTTGACGGCCCTCTCGCTTGGCATTATTTTCACCTCATAATCGCTCTAGCGATCAGCGCGCTCGTATATCTTCCGGCGGTGTCTTGATTTCTGGAAGCGATCTCTTGTCTATCCAAAGGGGTGTCATCGTATCGCTATCGGTGCCCTGATTGGCTCTCTTCGCCTTCGCTGAAAAGGCGCACCGGTGGCCAATCTTGAGCTGTCTGGTTGGCAAGTTATTCCTTATAATAATTACTTGTTGATTATCGGTCTGAGATCAAAGTATTTATGAGGATTCTTCATGACAAGGAAAGCACTTACAGTTTTGGCATTCGGTTTGAGTGCATTTTTGGTGGCGCCAGCGGCCCACGCTAATCCTCTTAAACTGGGCAAATCTTCCAGCTCTACCACGGTTGTATCGGCTCCAGTGGCTGCTCCGACTAGCTTAGAAGTAGATATGGCTGAGTCTAAGGTTTCAACCACCCACAAAAAGTTAGATCAAGCTAAACAGCAATTAGAAGCAGCCAAGGCCCACTTGAGAGCCGCTGAAGCTGAGTACAAAGCCGCCCAGGCTGACAAACAAGCCTTGGTATTGCGCACGAAAGCAAGAGAGCTTGCTTCTGCTGCTGGCATTGAGCAATCGGTAGATACCGTTACTGCTGCTCCAGTATCTACAACTACACCTACATCTACAGCTATTGGCACCACTGAAGCCCCAACCCCAGGCGGAAGCCGCATCGACCTAGCTCCTTCTGATGTCAATTCGGGCTCTGGCGTGCCATCAGCTCCAGCTGGCGCTCCAACTTTGCAAGACTTAGCTCAATAAGGCTCTCGAAGGGCATTTTGCGAAACTTACAACTGAAAACTTAAAAAGGGAGCATCAATTGATGGATGCTCCTTTTTTTGTTTCGTTTTTGCGTCAATTAGAGTCGGACTTCGTCCTGCTCTAATTCCGCTATTTCTACGCCATTACTGAGCGTGATGGGTCTTGTAGCACTTGGAAAGCCAGCTTGGCGGCTTCTTGTTCAGCTGCCTTTTTTGACTTACCAGTGCCTTCAGCTAGTGGCTTCCCTTCCAGTTTTACAACTACTGTAAAAATTGGGTCATGGGGTGGGCCATCTGTACTCACTACAACATAGCTAGGAGTGCCTTCGGCGCGTGATTGTGTGAATTCTTGCAATTGCGCTTTGTAGTTGTCTTTGATTTCGTCGCGATCAACCACTGTGGTTTGATGACCAAACAAGCGCACTAAAAGCGTTTGCACTTGGAACAAACCAAGGTCTTGATAAATCGCTCCGATTAGGGCTTCCATGGCGTTAGCCGTGATCGATGGTCGAGTTTGCACGTTGCGACCGAGCAAAATATATTTGCTCAAGTTGAACTGCTCACCGATTTCGGCCAATATCCGATCTGAAACTAAAACAGCTCTAAGCTCAGTTAGTTGGCCTTCATCGTAATCAGGAAAACGTTCTAATAGATATTCACTGATGACGAATTTCAGCACAGCATCGCCGAAAAATTCGAGTTTTTCATAGTCTTGGCTACCGGGGTTTTCTGCGGCATACGAACTATGGGTCAGCGCCTCATTGATCAAACCCATGCGCCCGCAGGTAACTCCCAGCTTCTGACAAAGTTGATCTAGTTCTTTGAAGCGTTTGGGCGGAAGTTGTTGCATGGTCATCGGGATATTTTTGCTGTGTTCTGGGGCGCTAATTACGTTTGTTATTGAAACTGTTGCTCTCAAGGGATTCCAGTACCTCTTACCTACCTATTTACGAGACTACAAGAGGAACGCTCAAGATGCCGGTTTTGTTAACCATTATTTCCTAGTTCAATCGTGCGTATTTCTACTAATGATGCCCATTTCAGCGATTTAATTATCAGAAAGTTGCAATCCGTAATTGATGAGTTAGCTCTCAGAGAACTTGATGCCGATAGGCCTATCTCGAGACATACCTATAACCATATCGCCGGTGCTTACCTGGCTATAATCTACGGCGTAGTCCACCCGGCTTTTAGCCTGCTATGCTTTACCACGGAGTACCCATTAGTAAGGAAGAGCAACAAAAGTGGATCAGAGTTCGTTGCAGCTTGGCGAGATATTTTTATTCGTTGCAGTAGGGTTCGCCCTTCCCGCCTTAGGGATGATTCTCTTGGCTTGGGTCTTGCAGCTAGCTCTTGGCTATCACCGCCCCAACTCAGTTAAGAATCAGCCATACGAGTGCGGCATGAAGCCCATGCAAGAAGCCTTAGTGCAATTCGATGTGCGCTACTACTTGTACGCCATTCTATTTATTCTGTTTGATATTGAAATCATCTTCATCATTCCCTGGTTGCTTGCCACCGATAGTATTCCAAGATTGTTAGTCGGTGCTGATGCCCTTGGTCAGATGTTGCCAGCCAGCGCTGAGTTGATGAAACTGAAAATGGTTGGGCCTATTGAAATCTCTATGTTCTTGGTCATCCTTGTTGTAGGCCTTGTTTACGCCTGGAAGAAGGGTGCTCTTGAATGGGAGTAGGTCTGAGAGTAAATCTGAGCAGTTTGATTAGTGCATGAACAAGAAATTAGTGCTTGAACAAGAAGCTTGAGAAGCGAAGTAAGAAGGATACAAAGTAAGAGCATGAGTAATATAAATCCCGACGTGCCAGAAGGGTTGAGAGATACCGTAACTCTCTCGTCGATTGATCTGATGATCGATGCTCTCGGTCAAGCACTTTCACCGGTTCTTAGCCCGATTGCCAACTTAGCTAGGTCTAACTCAGTATGGCCTCTAACTTTTGGCACCTCGTGTTGCGCCATCGAAATGATGAGCGTCGGTATGTCAGCTTTCGACATTTCACGTTTTGGTTCAGAAGTATTTCGCGCCACACCAAGACAAGCCGACATGATTTTGACCGCCGGTACCATTACTCGCAAAATGGCTCCAGCTCTTATTACTTTGTATGAGCAAATGCCTGAGCCTAAATATGTAATCGCCATGGGCGCTTGCACAGTTACTGGTGGCATGTTTAACGATTCTTACTCAGTGGTTCAAGGCGTCGACCGCATTATTCCGGTTGATGTTTACTTGCCTGGTTGCCCACCTCGTCCAGAAGGCATCCTTGATGCCCTGCTCAAGTTGCAACAAAAAATTCGCACTGAAAATTATGGTGAGCGTAGAAAGAAAATGTACGCTCAAACATCTGTGCGCAAAGTTGATTACGACACCGGTCGCTGCCTAGAAGATTTGATCGGTGTGGTCAAAGAAGACACAGACGCTGCTCTAGCTAAGGCTCCCGATACTAATACCTAAACAAAAACCAGAAATATATAGGAACCAAGTAGATGACAGACGAAGCTAAGCCTGAAGAAAATAAATCAGACGCAAAGCCAGAAGAAGTCAAATCAGAAGTAAAGCCAGAGGCTGCTAAAGCTGAAGCTAAGCCCGCCGCACCCGCAGCTGCCGCCAAACCGGCTGCGCCTGCTGCCGCTGCTAAGCCTGCCGAACCAGCTGAACCAGCCAAACCATTGGAGCCAGCCAAGTTTGGTCAGTTCTTGAAAGAGCATGGTATCTCTTCTGAGCGTCTGCCTGATTCTTGTGGCGTTGAAACAATCATCGTTGCTGGTGATCAACTCGAAAAAGCCATGCGCCTCTTGCGCAATAGCTCTGAAATCAAGCTTGATTTGTTGCTTACGGTTACTGGTGTCGACAGCGCCGATACTTTTGACTCTGTCTATCACCTCTGGTCTTACTCACATTTAGATCAGCTAGTAATCAAAGTATTGCTCAAAAAAGCTGACGTGGCCGAAGGGGATTTGCCAGCGGTACCAAGCCTCTCTAATTTCTGGTCCGCAGCAAATTGGCATGAACGTGAGACATACGATTTGGTTGGCATCCGTTATTCGAGCCACCCTTACCTGCGGCGCATCCTAAACCCTTGGGATTGGGAAGGCCACCCGTTGCGCAGAGACTACAAACAACTAGTTGATGCTTTGAACGACAAAAATCCACATAGCATGCGCTAATTCTTCTATATAACCAGGAATTACTAGGGACGGAAAAATGGCTACGGAAATTCAAGAGATTAACCTTAAGACTGATGAGATGATCATCAACATGGGTCCACAACACCCTGCTACTCACGGTGTTTTGAGACTGCTGCTAACTCTTGATGGTGAGACTGTCAAACACGTTGAGCCAGTGCTAGGTCACTTGCACCGCGCTCAAGAATGGCAAGGTCAAAACCGCACCTGGTTTCAGTATCAAGCCTTGATCGACCGAGTTGATTATCTCTCTGGTATGTTCACTTCATGGGCTATGGCTCGTGCTTGCGAACAACTTGATGGTGTTACCGTTCCTGAACGCGCTGAATATTTGCGTGTAATCGTTTCTGAAATGAACCGCATCACATCGCACTTGCTCTGGTTGGGTACCTATCTAATTGACTTGGGCGCCATGTTTGGTTTCCCTTTCTATCCTTTCCGCGAAAGAGAAAAGCTCTTTGATCTATTAGAAGAAATTGCTGGTCAGCGCATGATGTTTAACTACATCAGAATTGGCGGCGTTTTGCGTGACCCAAAGCCAGCCTGGTTCGACAAGCTAAAAGCTTTTCTTGATGAATTTCCCGATCGTATTGATGAATACGAAACCATCGTTACCCAGAACCCTATTTTCTTGAAGCGCACAAAAGGTGTGGGCATTCTCAAGCAGTCAGTTGCTACCGATTACGGTGTCACTGGTCCTTGTTTGCGTTCTTCTGGTATCGCCATGGACTTGCGTCGCACCAGACCTTACTCTGTCTACCCTGATCTCAAATTTGACGTCATCTCTTTTGACAAAGAAGGCGACACTTGGGATCGCTACATGGCCAGAATTTTGGAAATGCGTCAATGCGTCGACATCATTCGTCAGGCAGTAGAAAAAATTCCGACTGGCGACATCATGGGCAAAAAGCAAATGGCCGGTATGCGTATTAAAGCCGGCGAGGGTTTCGCAGCTGTTGAGTCACCACGCGGAGTGCTTGGCTGCTACGTAATTTCTAGTGGCGGTGAAAAAGCCGTGCGCTTCCGCTGGCGCAATCCTTCATTCTGTAACCTGACAATTTTGCCAGAGCTTTTGAAGGGTTGCCCACTCTCAGACATTATGGCCATCTTTGGCTCGATTGACATAATCCTTCCTGATGTAGACCGCTAAATTCCCTCGAGTTTCGAACTTTCTGTCTTTCTTCAACAAGGTAAAACTGGATCTCATGTTTGCAAACGGCGACGAAATATTCAAAATCTCAAGGCTAACCATAGCCTGGCTAACAATCATTTTCACCATCGTCTGGATGGTTTGTTGGGGTATCGGCATTGCCATACCGATGTTGCTTACTCAGCAATTAGGCGAACAGGCCAACTTAGCCAATGAAATATTGAGAGCAGTGACACCAGTTATTGCTATTTTGGTTTTCATTCCAATCAATGCCATGTTCATGGTTCTGATTGAACGGCGGGCATTGGCTCTCTGGACAGTGAGAAAAGGTCCAAACCGGGTTGGTCCAGACGGCAACCTCCAAACTGCTGCTGATGCTGTCAAATTGCTTTTGAAAGAAGACATTACTCCGACTGGGGCTGATGCAGTTATGCATACTTTTGCTCCTATCTTGTTCTTCGCCCCTTCTATTATTGGCGCCGTTCCGCTTCTCGCCGCCGTGACCAATGACCACCCGCTATTCCATATATTGAATCTACCAACTGGTATTTTTTATGTCTTGGCCGCTGGTGCACTGCCGGTGGTTGCCTTGGTAATGGCTGGTTGGGCTTCTAACAATAAGTATTCATTAGTAGGCGGCTTGCGTAGTGCTGCTCAAGCTATTAGTTATGAAATTCCATTGGTATTGTCTCTAGTTACGGTCTGTCTCATGGCTGGCACTCTAGACTTGGTAAAAATTACTCAACAGCAGGCTGGCGGTATTCTTAACTGGAACCTCCTTGGTGGTGGTGCTCTAGTTGGTCTCAATCAGGCTATCGGCGGCGGTGGTGCTAAGGCTCTTGAAGCTGCTTATCCGATGGGGGCGGTTTCTTATGTATGCGCGGGTCTGTTGGTCTGTTCACTAATCATTTCATTCTGGCTTTATTTAACTGGAGCTTGCGCTGAAATCAACCGTATTCCTTTCGACTTGCCTGAAGCAGAATCAGAACTAGTTAGCGGCTACAACACTGAGTACAGTGGCATGAAGTTCGCTATTTTCTTCTTGGCAGAATTCACCAACTTGTTTGTGGTGGCCAGTGTCACCACTGTGATGTTCTTAGGTGGTGGTGACAATCCAATACCTCCATACATTCTCGATAAAATTCCTGGTATTCCCCAAATGGTTGCTGCCATTAGAGATTCGTTCTTCTGTCAGACACTGCACATAATCAATCCGGAAACATTGTTCGCTACCCTCTGGGTGATTGCCAAAGTTTATGGCTTGGTTATTTTTGCAATTCTTATTCGCGCCACCCTGCCGCGTTTCAGAATTGACCAGCTCATGGCTTTTGGCTGGAAGCGCTTGATTCCACTTTCATTGATCGTTTTCATCATCGTTGTATTTGCACGGGAGTTCGTAAACATTCATGGCTAACCTCATCTCTAGAGCGTTTGGTGGACTGAACGAAGTGAGGCGTGGTCTTGCTACAGTGTTCAAACACACCTGGCGCGAACCAATCACTAAAAACTATCCTGACGAGATGCCAAATATTGCCCCTCACTTCAGAGGACGCTTGGCACTCACCGTCAACCCTGAAACTGGGGACCACCTCTGTATTTCATGTAGACAGTGTGAACGCGTTTGTCCCGATAAGTGTATTGAAATCACATCGCACAAGAGCCCTGAAACAAACAAGCTTGAATTGATCGATTTCAAAATCGACCATGGCCTCTGTATGTTTTGTGGTCTCTGTACTGAAGTTTGCCCTACCCTCTGCATCATAAACACTAATGATTTTGAGATGGCTGACTACAGTCGCCAATCACTTATATATGACTTGAAAAAATTGACTTTGAGTCAAGAAGAATCGGCCTTCTATTTCGAACGCAAAGAAATGCCGTTGCCTAAGCCAAAGCCAGCTAAACCAGCCCCAGCAGCTGCCGCGGCTAAACCTGCTGTAGATGCGGCAAAGCCGGCTGCTGAAGCGAAAATTGAGACCAAGCCAGCTGAAGCTAAAGCAGAAGCCGCACCCGCTGAAACTAAAAGTGAAGCTAAAGCCGAGGTCAAAGCTGAAGATAAGCCTGCCGAAGCTAAAGCTGAAGATAAACCTGCCGAAAAGGCCGAAGAAAAACCTGCTGATTCCAAATCTGAAGAGTAAGTCGTAAACGTAATAAACGTTGTAAACGTAATAGGAAATCAAGAAAATGGGCCAAGATCTGCTCTCACCTCTACTAGCTGCACCAAACGTAGAAACCTGGGCGTTTTATTTACTGACGACTCTGTCGATTTGTCTGGCTATCGGTGTGTTGGCCGATAGAGTGGTTATCCGCAGCGGTTTCATTTTGATTGGTGTTTTCGGAACGATTTCAGGAATCTTCCTCTTGCTTTCCGCTCAATTTTTGGCTCTAGCCCAAATCATGATTTATGCGGTTGGTATCACACTAATGGTTGTAATTGCCTTGATGTTGACTAATCCACGCTTAGAGCGCGAGCAAGCCGTCGTCTACTACGATGAAAGCTTGCCACCATTGGCAAAGATTTTTGCCTCTTGCAAGCGCAACTTGAGTTTGTGGACTGCAGTATTGAGCTTTGTCACTCTCTACGCCGCTTTGATCGGAGAAAATCATTGGCCCCTCAGTGATCAGCCAGTCAGCCAGGATGCTGTCAAAGTATTGGGCGAGGCTCTAGTCACCAACTATTCTATTCCGTTTGAATTCGCATCAGTTCTACTTCTCGCTGCTCTGATGGGCGCGATCATGTTAGCTAAAGGCGAACCTAAGAATTCAGACGATGACGACAACTTAACTGTTGTTGACGAAGCTAAGAAGCAAGAAACCAATCTGGCGCTGCAGAGGTAGGAGATCAAAGTGCAAAATGTAGTCACGGTCAAAGAACCGCAATCTTCAGTAAATCTGGCACTAGGCTATGCGCTTTTCGCAGCGGCTGTTGTCGGCACTTATACTGGTGTCCTATTCACATCCACAGGTATAGACCTCATCCTCGCCAATCACTATGACTTCTGGGCCTGCGTTGGCTTAGCTCTTGTTGGCTGGGTTACTCGCAGTGTTGGCGGTCATAAAGGCGTAATCGTCACCATGACCGTGTTGGCATCGTTCATCATTTTGACCTTGCACCAGCCAATGCTTCTGCGCTATCTCACTTTTGCCGCACTACTTTTCTCGATGGGCTTGTACGGTATGGTGCAGTCACGAAACGCAGTGCGAGTGCTGCTTTCAATTGAACTGATGCTTAATGCTGTCAACATCAACTTGATTGCTTTCTCGCGTTATGTCGATCCAGTGGCACTGAAAGGTCAGCTCTTCGTTATCTTCGTGCTTACTGTGGCAGCTGCTGAAGCAGCTGTAGGTCTAGCTGTTGTCTTGGCTATTTACCGTAGCCGTCAAACAGTTGATATGGATAAATTCACACTGCTGAAGTGGTAATAGGGTTTCTCTTTCGCGACTTTTGTAAGAGTCTGGATTCTTTGAAAAGGCTACTCGGCGAGTAGCCTTTTTCTCTTGGTGGTTTGCCGTTCATTGTTTGCCGTTCATTGTCTGCCATCATTGCTTGCAAATCGTGCTTTGCAAGCAATGATGGTTATTTCGTAGAACTCTCGATTGAATTGCTTTTGTGTTGAGTCGCTTTCTCTTTGAGGCCGTGCAGATATCTCCCGTAAAATATTTTACTATTGCTGTTTTATTGTCCTTCGTTTTGATGGTGCCGCCGTCGACCACTTTTAGTTTGTCGTTGCCTTTATGCATTTCTTGTTCGTCATGTTCTATCGCTTCGTCTGGAGAGCGACCGTCTCGTCCAGCCGCATTGCTGTACATAACTGCCGGTCCATTCCAGGATGAGCCTTGCGGGTAGAAAACAGCATAGACTCCTTGTGATGCACCACTTTCAGTGTCAAGAAGCCACCCCTGGGGAGCGGTGATAAAGTAGGCATGATCTTTGCCGTAGGCAAGTCCGGTGCCACATTCTGTTTTCTCGGCAAGAGTTGGCAGCGAAAGCCAGAGCAGCAGAGCTAGGGCCAATAGAATTTCGGCTAGACGCACTGACTACCTAACTCTTTGAAGCAGTTTAATTGTAATACCTTTTGCTATTTCGCCGGATTTCTGTTGCTCCGCCTAGCCAAGCTCTAAAGGTATCAGCGTTCAGGGGGCTGCTGAAGCTAAGCTTGTACGGCCAGCCATCCGCCTTCAATGAGGCCTTCTGAAATTGCGTCACGAAAAGTTCTGGTGGCATCCAATCGACTTTTTGTCGGCACTTTGATTGTCTTCAAAATGGCACCACTTTTCAATTCGGCAAAGCCTATTGTGCGGCTGTCACGAAAGTCGACTGGGTCGATAGTTTCGTCACTAACAGTGATGTGAAAGCGCTGGTCTAGAACGCTTGTCGAGATTCCAGTGCCTTCAAGGGCTGTACCTAAATCCACAATAGTAGTTAGTTCCGTCATTTTTGTTTCCTGAATTGCAACAAAAGTTTTTGTCGGCAGAAATCTTGCTCGCTCATTCAGTATAAGAATCGTGCAGGTCTAGTTTACTATCGATTTTTTTATGACTGCCCCAAACCGTTACTACAGGCCGAAAAACGGAAGCGCATAAAAACGTAACTTCACAGAACTTTGTTGCGAGTTAGTTCAAACTTCTTTACCGTCTGGGTTATAGCGACAGGTGCATCACTCTTTGTGCTAGGCGCTGCCAAAACTTTGCCAAGCAGCTGCCCCGAAAATAACAAAGCTTTGACTTATTGTTCAAACACGCTCTCACTGCCTACTACTGGCAAAGGTGCAGTTACTAGATTTTCTTCCGACTGATTAATTGAGGTGAAATTGAAATGGCAGATACTCACGCAATTGACTGCTCTAAGCCGCAACCACTCGTTGAGAAGTTCGATGCTGAAGCTGTGACCAAGCAGTTAGAAGGCGGTCATACTGCCATGCTAGAAGCAGCATTAGGAAAGGCTCAATCGGTGAGCGAGCGGACTGATATGCTGAAAGTTGTGCAAGGGATCAATGCCGCTCATCGACTTGAGCAGCCAGATAAGCATCTCCCGGCTTTGAGTGTCGATGTTGAACCCGTTGGCAATTGGGCGCGTCCTAGTTTACAGGTTTCACTGAAGCGGCAAGAGTATAAGAACTTCGCAGTGCCTGAGCTAATTTATGTCGAGAAGAATTCAGGTTTTGGAGCGCACCAGACTCGCGAAGTAGTGAAGCCGAAACATTAGAGATCGTGAGCGGTAGCCTTTGTTGGCATCCGTTTGGTAGTCGCAAGTAACGGTCAAAGTTAGACCTTCCGTTTGGGTCTCATTTCATTGTTCTCATTGTAGCAAGGCCCATTGTGCGCAAATGGAACCGCGCCTTCTCGGTAAAAGTGTTGCGAAATCGGGTAAATCTAAGAAGAGATTGAAAATACCTGAATTGTTCCGGAGTGGTTGATGCCCCAAGATTCCAGCGGTTCAAATCAAGCTGGCTTTGACTTGCAAGAGAAAACTCAGCAGACCGGTGAAATATTCAGCAAACCATACGAAGCCAGTAGCGGTTTTGCTCTAAACGAACTTATTGCTGGCAGCTATAGAGTGCTCGAATTTATTGGCGAGGGCGGCATGGGCCTTGTCTATAGAGTCGAACATATTCATATGGATAAAATTCTTGCCTTGAAGGTATTGAAGACCGAGCACCTTTCGGAAAACCTATGGAAACGCTTTCGCCTTGAAGCTCAGGCAATCTCTCGGCTGGATCATGCCAACATAATCAAGATCTACGACATGAATCAAACTCCAGATGGGCGGCCATTCTACACGATGGAGCTGCTCTCAGGTCAGTCGCTTGCCGACTATTTGCATGAGCATCAAAGACTGTCTATCAGCCAGGCTCTGCCCATATTCCGTCAAGTCTGTTCTGCTCTTGCCTATGCTCACGAACGCGGTATCATTCACCGCGATATTAAACCTGGCAACATAATGCTGCTTAACGAAGGCGGTTCAAGCCTTGGCCCGCGGGTAAAAATAGTCGATTTCGGCATCGTCAAGTTAATAGATAGCGGCGAGCAGATTGGCCAAGGACTAACAAGGCAGGGCGAAATTTTCGGCAGCCCTCTCTATATGAGCCCCGAACAATGTGCTGGTAACCAGCTAGACGCTCGCGCCGATATGTACTCAGTCGGTGTGACGCTGTTCCAAGCCCTGGCTGGTAAACCACCTCTGGTTGGCCGTACTGCAGCAGAGACAAGTATTCTGCACCACACTACAGTGCCGCCATCAATGAGTGAAGTAGCTGGAATTGACTTCCCTGCTGAATTAGAAGGTCTTGTGGCTACGATGTTGGCCAAAGATCCCGTCGACCGATATTCTTCATTATCTGACGTAGCAAGTATTTTGCTCACTTTAGAAGGGAGTTGCTCTAAGCCGATATCGCCAGCTAGCAGTACTCGTGCTAGTACGAATACTAGTAGCCGTACTGGGAGTAGTTTCGCTCCTAGGCAAGATAGCGAGGCCGATGAGGTAGGTCCTCTCCGCGAAACTCATGGCCTCAAGACACTACTTGCCTTGGCTGCTACTTTCACTGTTATTGCCGTACTCGTAATTGTCTTGTTAGACGCCAATTTGTTGAACAAAAAAGCCAAGCCAAAGGTCGCCCGTCCCTTGGCCAGTTCAATTAATCATACGCAAAACAGAGCAGTGATTAAAAAGGAAGAAGCCGCGGAGTTAGATGCCGTTGAGGTCTCGGCAACCACCGAGAGTGAAAAAGAGATCGCGCGTCTGCTTCGCGAGCGAAAAGAGCCATATTTTATAACCGACAAAAATGGCATAAGTCGATTTAGTTTCCCAAGTCAAGTTTCTATAGGCACAATTGGCTTTACGGTCGGCTCTAGAAAGCTGATCCACGATGCCCAAGGCGATTTTCGGCTGGGCAAATGGAGTGAACTTTCTTTTACTGCCAATGACATAACTTTGGCTCACCCTGAGTTGCTCAAGTTTTTTCCGGACAATAGTTTAAGTAGTTTGAAATTCCTGAACGGTAAAGTGCGCTCGGCCACTCTAATTAATCAGATTGTGCGGCAGCAGAATTTGAGCGTTTTAGATTTAAGCGACACAGCAATCAACGAGAGTGACTTTAAGGTCATCGCCGGCCTAAAAAAGCTAAAACGATTGAATCTTGATAGTCACAACATTAACCAGAAATTGTTGTTCGAGAGCCTGTTCTTGCCTCGGCTCGAAGGTGTCGGTTTGCTTGGTTTGAGAAACTGTACGCCGGTGCTTGAGGCGCTATCATCGTCTAAAAAACTGGAATATCTCACACTTACTAGTGCCAACCTGACGAAGGGAGATTTTGCCATAATCGGCAGAATGACTAAACTGAAACATCTTCTGCTTAATGGCACAAACCTCGATGATAATGATCTGAAGCAACTAACGAAATTGCAAAATCTCGAATATCTCAATGTTCACGCCACAAACATAACAGCAAAAAGCGTGCCGACCATAAGAAAGTTTCGCCATATAAAGTTGCTCACTCTGCCGCCAGCTGTTGACGCCGCGTACTTTAATACTCTTTGATTGTTTCAGCTATTGCTGTTTTAGCCTTATTTTGCCATGGCCAAGCGCAAAAAGCTCAAGGCCCAGTTGTGTAGCTGATTCCATGTCAGTACATCGCGCATTGAGTTCATCCGTCGGCGCTTCTCTTCTATATCGATAGAGAGTGCTGCTTTGAAGGCGTTGCTAATTTCAACTGGTGATTTAGGATCGACCAGATAGGCTCCTTGAGCCAGTTCGCGCGCGCAACCAGCGGCTTTGGAGAGAATCAAGACTCCTTGCTGATCGTTGCGACAAGCGACGAATTCTTTGGCAATGACATTGATGCCATCGCTAAGTGAGTTGATTGAAATGGCTGTAGCGGCTTGATACCAGGCGGCAAGCTGTTGGTGGTTGAGCTTTCCTTTGAGGTGAACAATAGGCAGCCAACCGTCTCGGCCATATTCTGTGTTGATTGAAGCTATTTTGGCTTCGACCTGTCGGGCATACTCAAGCTGGGCAGTACCGTCGATCTTCGCTTCTTGTGAGATTTGCACATAGTGAAAACGACGGTGGTCTGATGGGCTTGTCTTGAGCATCAGCTCTAAGCCGTTCAATCTTTCTAAAATTCCTTTGGTGTACTCAAGTCTTTCTACGCCGAGAATAAATTGATTAGCTAACCCCAGTTTTTCCGCTAAGGCTTCTGAATATGGCTTGGCGGAGGCGGCTACTTCTTGCCAGTAAGGCATGTCAACGCCTAGGGGCAATACCGCTATTGATGTGGTTCGACCTTGGTAGGTGGCTTTGTAGCTGTTGAGATCAACCACAGCGTCTTCTAGCAATAGCGCTACTGTCTTGAGGAAGTTCTCGGCGTATTCATCGGTGTGGAAACCAATTAACTTGTTGTGCAGCATTGCTTGTACTAGTTCACGGCCAATGGGCGAGCTAGCTATTATTTCGGGCTTGGGCCAGGGGGCGTGCCAGAACTGCGAGAGCACAATGCCGTGCTGTGAAGCGAGAACGGGGGCCGCTAACGCCAGTTGATAATCGTGTAGCCAGCAGATTGTGGGGAAGCTTTCTGAAGCTGTGGTTATGCATTCAGAAGCCACCGACTGACAAAGGGCGCGGAATGATTTCCAGGCCTCAGGGTCAAAGGCACTCTTAGCGACAAAACCATGGAGCAGGTCCCAGAGGTAGCCATTTACCACTTTTTGGTGAGCGTCAAATAAACGCTTCGGGGCCAAGGGAGCGTAGTAGCTGAATCCACCGCCAGCGCTGCCAGAGGTTGGTGGGGCGAAGTTAGTGTTGGCTAGAGGAAGTTCTGAGAGGGCAAACCAGTTGACTCTTGTCCCGAGCCTTCTTACCACCGGTTCAAGCGAGTCGGGAACGCCGCCCGTGACTCCTGGCCCTGCGTATGAGATGACATTGACTGTCGGTAAAAATAGTTCGAGCCGTTCAATTTCTTCTTGCGTAACTGGCGAGAGAAGAACCGGCGTTGTCGTTGCGCTGTTCATGGCTTTCTTAGTCTATGGAGGGGTGGGAATGAAAGAGAAAGTTGGGTGCCAGAGAACAGCAACTGCGAAGAAGTTGCTTGGAATTTATGAGCGACGCCAAAGCGGAATAATCATCAATACAATAAACAGTAATGTAATAGATATGTAACCGGATATCAAGCTAGTGGCAGCCGATTTAATAGGAGTAATTGTTAATGTCTGAATAGCCAGCTCTTTTGAGCTAACAAATTAGTCAAATAGGCCTGGTAGATTGACGATTTCTACTCGTCCAGCTTTGATGTCGACTACCGGCACTAATGCCTTGACAAAAGGCACCAAATGCGATTTTTCGCCCTTCGTAATTTCCAGTAGTTGTGAGGTCTCTCCAAAGACGGCTGAAACTTTACCGAGTTCTTCACCTTCTACGGTGAAAGCGGTGAGACCAACCAAGTCATCAAGCCACCACTCATCTTCACTTAGAGCGTTTAGTTGCGAGCGCTCGGTGAATAGTGTGGCGCCAATTATGCCTTCACTGGCGGTGCGATCTTCGAACTCTTTTAGAGCCATCAAAACGAGTTTTTGCTCGGCTTTAAAACTGCGAACATGAGCGATTTGTCGAGCACCGTCGGCGGTGGCGATTTGCACGGTCTTGATATTGTCGATTAAGTCGATGTTGCCTTTGAGCTTGAGCTTGAGATCGCCTCTAAGGCCTTTAACGCCCGTAACGAGCCCGACGACAAAGGTATAGGTGCCTTCACCCACCGGGTCTAACTTTTTTTTGATGCCTGGTAGATTGGGCGGCTGTCTTCTTTCCATCGCTTAAATAGCCTATTGTCAAAATTGAATTGATCAAGTACACGACCAACTACAAAGTCTATCTGATCTTCGACTGATTGTGGGCGATGATAGAAGCCAGGTGAAGCACAGGCAACAACTCCTCCGGCTTCTGATACGGTGACCATGTTGCGCAGCTGAATCAAGCCAAAGGGCATCTCTCGCACTAAAATCAGCAAGGTTCTACGCTCTTTTAGAGTGACTGCTGCCGCTCTATGAATTAGATTTTCAGTTAGGCCGCTGGCAATAGCCCCCAGGGTACCTAGGCTACAGGGCACCACGGCCATTCCTCTGGTGCGATAAGAGCCGCTAGCCACTGATGCGCCGTAGTCAGTCAAGCTATGGGTGCGCAGGGGCACTGTGTCTGGTAACTGCAGATGTTTCAGTAAGCCAGCTTTGAAATCTTCGCCAAAGACTAAATCGTGCTCTTCTTTAACGACTCTTAGCGCGGCTTTCGACATTAGTAAGTCAACCGGTTGATTGACCTCCATCAAGAATTGCACTAAGCGCATGCCATAGATTGCGCCACTGGCGCCGGTAATCGCTACGACAAAAGGCAGCTGACTCGATTGATCCGAGTGATTTGATTGAGAATTTGCATCATCAGAGGCCATATTAGAGTCTCGGTTTATCGCTGATTTTAGATAGTTAGAAGTCGCTGACCTTTGGAAGCCACTGATCTATTAGAAGTCGCTACCTGGGCCGGTCGCTCGTGGTCTAGGAGCGCCGTTATTACTATTGCCAGAGTTGCCGCTACCGGAGTTACTATTCGGCATACTACCAGTCGAGGCGGGTGCATTCTGTGAACTTGCTTCAGCTTCTGGTTCTGGGGCGGGGCGTTCTTTAGCAAAGCGTTTACCCGACTTGCCTTTGGTTGGCGCTGGTTCGTCTAGCACAGCCGAGTCAATAGACGATTGACCACTTGAGGCGGCAAAAGAAATTTTCAGGGGCGCATCTAGTTTTACTGTAAGCGGTGAGCCGCTGTAGATATAGAGGTCTCTACCTCTTTTGACGAGGGATCGCACTAAACTATTGTTATTGCCGCCGCCTGAATTGGCAGCTTCACCCAAGATTGGATCTTTGAGTATGTCATCTCTTTTTAGTACGGCAATTTTGCCAGTGCGCGGATCGCGCTTATTATTCAAGGCTGGATTAACAGCATCAAACCCTGCTTGTGAGCCAACATAGGCGACGCTCGATTTGCGAGCATTGAGACCACCGCTGCCACTCTTTTGATTAGCTGTTGCTTCACCGCAGAGTGAAGCAACCAATGGCAAGGTGACACCACTGGGCATGCGTATGCTCATCAGTTGCACTCTTAGCTTGCCCAGGGGCCGAGGAAAACCTTTCTGTTGAGGCTGCTTTGATGATGAAATTGCTTCTACGACTTCGCCGATTACTTCAGTACCGCTCGGTATCAAGACTTCAGTGCCATTAGCCAGTACTGGTGCACTTACTTCTACGCTGAAGCGCTCGCCTGGTCTTGATGCTGACGAGCCAATTGTGCTTTGAATTCTTCCTTCAAAGCTAGTGCCTATCGGTAGCACAACGGCCTTGCCTTGAAAACTGTTGGGGGCGCGATAAGAGTCTTCAAACACTTCTTCTTTTTTTGCAGCCAAGGCTGATGAGCAAATCATGGTGAGAAGTGAAACTAGTAAAATTGGTCTGGCTCGCTTGTTCAACTTTTCCGCTTCCTTTCTTACTTGTGAGTTTCATTGTCGCTTTTTTCTGGAGTTTTTGCTGCCGGGTCTGCTGCCAGGTCTACTGATTGAAGTGTGGTTGCGGTATCAATATTATTGGCTGCTCGCCTTTTGCCGCGCAGACGTACCATGACATTGGTGATGGCGTAGGCGATTAACACGGCTATTAGTATCATGCTAATCATGCGCAGTATGCCAAAAGCAAAGCTGAACACTTGATTGAACATTACTGCTATGGCCGCTAAAACAATTAGCGCCCCCCCAATTACTTTCAGTTTTTCTTTGTTGATTTGCATTTTTTTTGGTTTAATCTGGATGAATATATTTATCCAGGCGATTGATAGTTTGCGGTGCGATCACTTTAGAGCCAAACCACCAAGCACCACCAACGGCGATGGGCACGACCAGCACTCTTAGTTGCTGTGGCAAAAGCGAATAGAAACAACTGATAGCTAGAACGGCTATGCCAATACTTAATGCCATTGAAAACTTTTGAATGATGGCGATTTGTTCATCTCTGTCCATTCGTTGAAATGAGGCGCCAAGAAAGGTCACATAGTTAGACCACATGCGCTTGGCGCTATTCTGGGCTTTGAGATAAGCCTTAGTTTCGCGAATATCATGGGGCTTGACTGCCGATTTGCCGTCGTGTGAAATATCGGCACCATCCTCTTCTGGCGTAGCATCAAAGACAGCTTTGTTCGGGGCCGGCTTTTTTGAGCCCGCGCCCATACGACCCCTTGAAGGTTTTGCAGCTTTTGCATCTTTTTTACCGACAGCCATAAGACCTCCAACTTCTTCTAAACTTTAATTCTCTTTGCCTTTGATTGGGCCAGATTTTTTCTTCAGTTTTACCAGGTTCGATTCTACTTCTTTGCGCAGCGGATTAGCATCTTCAGATGCTTCTAAGAAGCATACGGCGTAGTTAATCGCTTGACCAGGGTCTTGTTTTTCTGACTTGGTGAAAAGATTGAAGAGGCCGTAATAGGCATTAGAATATTGCGGATCGGCAGACAGTGCTTGTTTGTAGTGGTCGATCGCTACTTCCGGAATTTTCCAGGTGGCATCGCCTAGTTTCACTTGGCGAGCTGCTTCGTTGCGTTGATTGTTGATGCGGCTCATGCCTTGTTCCGCTCGGGTTGATACTTCATTCATGTCTTTGGCATAGGTAAAGGCTTTTTCAGCGGCGCGATAATCGCCTTCTTGGTAGCACTGTTCACCAAGCGTGATTAGTTCAAATGGCTCTTCGCGATGCTTCTCAATGATGCCAGTAAATTTGGAATTGGCTTCTCTAAAGCGGTTTTGTGTTAAAGCTTTTTCGGCTTCAGACAAGTCTATTTTTTCTTGCAAATCGCGGGTGCCACTTTTAACTACGGCACCTTGTACTGATTGCTCTGTGACAATGTTCTGGAGCTTATCCATCAGCTGAGTAAAATCAGCTGGGTAAGAGCCTTCTTTGCGGAATTTGCGGAAACCAACCCGAGCTAGGCCAAGCATGGCTGTAGGGTCGTCTGGTTTACCAGCGAGAATAGTCTTGAATTCAGATTCTGCTACTTCAAGTTTGTCTTGACGCAGAGCTAATTCGGCTAGCTGATTGCGCATTTGAAAATCGTTGGGCAAAATATCGAGGGCATTGTGATACTCAGATATTGCCATTTCGCCGTCACCGCGCATGGCGTAATATTCAGCTCGACGGCGGTAAGGCTCAGGGTTGCGTGGATCTTCTGAAGTTGATTTAGCCCAGCTGGCTATGGCTGAGGGGCCATCACCTTGCTTGCGGTAGATATCACCTTCGACCAAATGCCATTCTGATGCGCGGCCACTATCGGGAATATTGTGCAATTCCAGAAAAGCTTCTTCGTGCTTACCTTGATTAGTTAGCACCACTGCCTTTTGCAAGTGGGCTGGTGCGTAGTCACTCTTCAGTTGCAGAGCCTTGTTGACGAATTCTTCTGCTTCTTTATCGTGGGCATCTAAGTGCAGCAAAACTTGGGCTAGTAGAGTAAGGTTGACGCTGTTTTCCGCTAGATTATTGGCTTTGCGCAAAGGATCAACTGCCCCATCCATGTCGTCTTGGGCAATTTTGACCATGCCTAGAGTTTGTTGGGCAATGACAATACTGGGGTTTTCTTTGATGGCTTTTTTGCAGAGTTTTTCGGCTGCTTCTAAATAGAGGTCGCGCTTGGCTGGTGATGCCACTGTTTTAGAGTGAATATAAGAAACGTATCCGGCGGCGGCAATGACATTAGGATTGTCAGAAAACTTTTCTTTGGCTTTCTTCAAAAGTTTTTCTGCTTCAAGCAACTTCGCTGGCCATGACTGTTTGGCTAAGGCAACAGCAAGACCGGCATAGGCATCACCAGTTTGATCTTCTTCAAGCAGTTCGCGATAAGCATCTTCAGCTTGCTTAAGTTTGGCTTGCAAAAGCAAGCCGTCAGCATCGGCTAAAGTGGTGGCAGCCGCTGAAAAAGGATAAATTATGGCGCAAAAAGGCAGAGCAAGCGAAAAGGCGCTGGCTGCAATTCTTTTGAAGAAAGAGCTATTTTGCTTTCTCCAGGTCATCTGCTTTTTTGTTCTCCTTTGCTGCTTCCCCTTCATCTGACATCAGTTTTAGCACTTGCGCTAATTTTCGATGCAGGCTTGGTAGATTTGGTGCCAGAATGATCGCCTCTTTGAGGATGGCTGATGCTCCGGCGTAGTTCTTTTCACTGATGAGCTTTTCAGCGTCAGTTAATAATGGTTGTACCCTAGAAGTGTTCACTTGCCTCAGGGCGTCTGCCGCCCCTGCCTCTTTCAGGCCTGCTGCTTGGCGATAGCAGGTGGCAGCGTCATCGAGCTTGCCCTGCTTTTCCATGGCTGTGCCTTCTAAGAGCCAGACTTTGCCGTCGCTCGGGCTGGCCCCTGCTAGAGTGTCTGCTTCTTTTATCGCTTCGTCAAGCTTATTTTCTTTGATTAGGCTTTCAATCTTGGCGTATCCGGCCGTATTGTCGACTGCTGGCTTGGCTTTAGTGCTGCTGGCCGCGGCTGTGGCGCCTGGTGTCCCGGCGGTTCCAGGTACTCCAGGGGCTCCTGGCGTTCCACCCAGTGCTCCTGCAGTAGCTGTAGCTGCCGAGCCCGTTCCTGCTGAAGAAGCTGCCTCAGGCCCTTGACCGGTCAAGTTGTTGTAGAAAGGAACGAGCAGCGGATTGACAAATTTATTGAGGGCAATGGCTTTCTGGGCTGCTTCCACCGCTCCTGCTTTTTCGCCCTGGCGGTCACGGCCTCGGGCTAATATGTACCAAAGTTGGGCGTCGTTGGGGTTGAGCTTGATCAAATCGTCAACTTTTTGCACCGTTTCTGCCACCCGCATAGGCGTGGCTAGAGCACTTTCTACCACTGCTTGGTGGTAGGCAATACGGGCTTTAGCTAAATCAGGGTTGGTGGGCTCAGCTCGCCAAGCCTTTTCGTAGCAGAGTTTGGCGTGGTCAAAATCGCCTTGAAGCAGATAAGCACCGCCTAAAAGCATTTGATTTCTGAACGACGGATTGATAGCCACGGCCTCGATGCCAACATCCCGCAGGCCGCGAATGGCATTAGAGTTACTCGGGTTTACAGTGACGGCCCGTCTATATTCTGTGGCGGCGTTGTTGAGGCGGCGCGTGAATACTGATTTGTCCTGATAGCCTTTGGCTTTGTAGGCAAAGTCTTTGAGGGTGTCGCCCAACACAGTGTGACACTCAGACAGCGCTTCTGTGTTTTCTTTGTCTTTGGGCCAGTCTTTGCGCAAGGCAATAATCATTTCGTCGTAGCCTTCCACGACTTTGCCGCCGCGCATTAGGCACTGACCTAAGTAGAAGTGGTTGATGCCAGTGTCGGATAACTTTGCTGCTTTGCGAAATTCAACTACTGCATCTTCAAAGTGGTCGGGCGTGCCTTCTGCACCTTTGGCCAAACTCAGTCGGTAACTAGGGTCTGATGGATTTTTCCCTAGTGCGTTCAAGCAATAGTCGAGGTTGCTATCGGCTGGACTATTGCCAGGATCGGCAAAGAGGGCCCGCCGGTAGTGGGTAATGGCCGCCGGAAGATTTTTTGCTGCTCGCAGCGAGTCGGCATATCTTAGCTCTCCGGCTGATAAATTGCGCCTAAAAGTAATGTTCTCGGGGTCGCCTTCGAGGGCTAGTTTGTGCTCTTCAAGAGCCTGTTGCCAGAGCGCCTTTGAACCAAGCTCAACGGCGCGGTTGTTGTGCTCAAGCGGGTTTGTCGGGTTGGGCGTATTGAGATAGATGCCGCCACCGCGCCTTGCTTTTTGTACCGCTGTGCAGGGTCTGATAAATGCCGTGGCACTCAGCAGGCTGAGTGAGAGGGCTAAGCAAAGTATTCTCAATTGATATTCGAGCTTAGAATGCCCTGATGAGCGATATTTGTAATTGAAGTCTTTCATGGCTTCCCAGGCTGGTAAGAAGAACATTTGCGCAGGCTAGTTTGTCCCTAGCACCTCAGATGTTCTAGAAATGGTAATACCCATTCTATAAGCCTTACAAAATTACGCTCGCTTTTTGTACTGGGTTTTCCCCCAGATTTTTGCCGGAGTAATTTTTTGCAGTTACCAAATTTAATGATGGGAATCTCCCCATTCCCAAAAAAATGTTGGCTGGCTAACATTCTTGGTGGTGTTATCATACTTTTCTGTTGACAAGGGGGCGGAAAAGGATTAAGTTTTGGTCACCCCACTACTTAGTTCAGGGGGTTTCGCTTGCAAGGAGAGCAAGGCGAAGCGCTCACAATCTTGTTGTCAAGCCCTTATTTCTTGTTTTTTGGCGTTTCTTTTACTAGTCCAATAGGGCATGAAGAATCTATATAGCCATTTGTCCCCTGGAGGGATAAAGATTGAATCACCCCAATTCTTCTCAATTAGCTGCCGTAAAGACTATTCGTAAAGCGCCCGTCGCTTTATCAATTTCTCTTGCGGCTTTATTCGTTGCTAGCAGTTTGCCTGCTTTCGCTCAGTTGCCACCGGTCAACATGGGGCGTTGGGTGAAGCAGCCTGGCGATAACCAATATTCGTCTGACACTCAACAATCCAGGCATGGTGGCGGTCAACCGGTGCACCAGGTAGTTGCGCCTCAGACAGCAGTGATTCCACAGCAGTCAGCTCCCGTCTGGCGTCCAACACCAAAAGCTTTTCGTTCTGACGTATCTCTTGATCCAATTGTCTGCGATGAGCCTATTCCTCCTGTAGGTTTCGCTCCTTTACCTGAGAGTCTTGATTTGCCTGGTATCCGTGGTGGATCTTCTGGCTTCACTCGCAGCCCTGCTGGCGGTTTTGGTGGAGGAGGCGGAGCTGGTGGTTTCTCTTCTAGCTACCAAGGTTCTGCACCGGGCATGGGTGGTGGCGGCAATGCTGCCCCTGAAGTGCGCAGTTCACAAGGTTACAATTCAGTTCAGCCTGGTGCTTTCGTGAAGAAGAAGACTCCATACGGCAATGCTAACAACCATCCCCCTGGCAGTTTCGGTGGCGGTGGCAGTGGTGGCGGTGATGTCTACTCTAGTGGCGATGGTGCTGCTCCTATGTCAGAAGCACAAAGACAAATGAACAGCATGGGTCGTGAGCCGTCGCTGAGCAATAAGTCGTCTTCTGCTCCAGAAGCTCCTGCCGCTGTACAAATTAACCAAGCGACAACGCAAGACTTGTCTTTGCCTGACGACGAGTACAAGCAATCTAAGGGTGGTAATAAATCGACCAGTCAGGCCGGAAAAATGGTGAAGAGAATGGCTCGTCGTGCGGGGCGGAGCATGTTGCAACCGCTCAATAGTATGCAGATGCCAAGATTTCCAATGAAATAGGTGTTTAAATGTGGCGTATAGGTCATCCATTTGAAACGAGATGACCAGGGGATGAGAGAGGATTTTAGTATGTTCCTAGCAAATAAAAGTTTGAAAAAACATAAGTTCTATCTGGTGATGACTACCGGTGCGCTTGTGCTGTCGGCTTTGACCAGCAGCGCTCAAGCACAGTCACCTTCAGTCAGCTTGAAGAAAGGTCAGCTACAGCAAGCTGGTTGGTACAAGTCAGCTCCGCAGGTTCAGATTGTTGATGATGGTCCAGTGGTGCACGATTATCGCACTGCTCCTCATGAAGATCAGGCCTATCAAATTCCGATTGGACCAGCTGGCACCAGTGGTCGTATTCCTGAAGGCGGTATTCCTTTAGGTAATGGTGGCCCGCAGATGATGAGAATGGCTCCAAATTCTTTACCGCAATCAGGTTTCGGCACTAATATGCCAGCTCGTGGCATGGGCCCAGCTCGTGCACTGCCTGGTACTGAAATGGGTCAATTAGGTAAGCAATATGCTGCTGAGCAGAGAAGATCTGCTCAAAACAATGTATCGGCCAGACCAATTGGTTTAGGTCGCGGTAACTCAGCCGCGGCTGCACCAAATCGTATGGCTTCATCTTCGCCTGCTAGCTATGGCGCTGCTTATCACGGCAGTGGTGGCGGTTATGTTGCCCCAAGCTCTAGCAGTTCCGCATCGGTAAGAGCAAAACTTCTTGGTAAATAAAGTAGGTGTACATGTCCAATCGTAAGCCGCAGAATAACCTTAAGCTCTATCTCGCTGCCCTTTCTACAGGGGCAGCATTAGTGCTTTCTGCGGCTACTTGTGCTGGATATGCGCAAGGCGGTTTCACGATTAAGAAGAATCAGCTGGAGCAGGTAACACCTTACAAAGCCCGTCAGCAAGTGCAAATTGTTGATGAGACTCCGATAGTTACTGATGTGCGCAGAAAACAAGAGCCAGAAAAATCCTATCAGATTAATATTCCGGCTTTGTCAACCGGTGGCACTGGTGGTGTAGTTACTCTCAATCCCACCTCTCGCAATCTGCCGTCTGCTGGCTTCAATAGTAATATTCCTGCTGGTGGAGCTGGTGTAAATCGCAATTTGCCTGGGGTTGAACAAGGCCATCTAGGAAAGCAAATGGCAGCTGAAGCGAAAGCAATGAAATCAACCGCTGTTAGGCAAATTGGTAAACCCGGAAGTAAGCCAGCTATTGCTGCTCCGCAAATAAGTACTCCAAGTTCCCCAGCTGCGTACAGTTCTTATAAAACAAGCGGAGGCAGTGCCGGTTCTAACGTTAAAACTACAACTGACGCCACTGGCGTAATAAAAAAAAGAGACCTCCTTCTCAAATAATTTAGTAATCAGGTATTAAAGTTCAATGCGCTTACCACTTCCACTTCTAGCTCTTCTCTCCATCCTGCTAACAGGATGTAGCCCGCTGGGTGGAAGTTTGGGCCGAGTCGATTCTAAAACCCAAACTCCAAGCGGTGGCAGTGGCCTCCTTGGTCAGCTTCGCCCTAAAGTTGATCCGCGCTATGTTGAGCAAGCTCGCCAAGAAGAATATGCCAGAGCCCAGCAGCAAATGGCGCAAGCCCAGGCTCAGGGGCAGCAGCGCGGAGTCAACACTGACGGAATGGGCAGAATTTTACCTCAAGTAATTACTGGTCCTATCTCTGGTCAGTTGGGTAGCGCTGGATTCCTCAGCAATTCTACTGCGGCTCAGACTACTGGTAGCAGCGAATCAGTTAACGCTGACTTAACTGCTGGCACCACTGGCGCTGTCGCTCCAAATGCTTCTAGTATGGCTGCTCCTGGGACACTGACCCAACCGACCGGCGACCCTGTCTTGGTGGCAGATGCCTCTAAGGCTGCTACCTACGGCTCCTATGGCACGGTTCCTCCGCCTCCTCCTGGTGCTCTTTCTCCTCCGCCACCAGCAGTGACCCTGTCTACTCAGGCTAATGTCGGTCAGTATCAAGACCCGAACAACCCATATGCTAATCCTTATGCTAACCCATACGCTAATCCGTATGCCAATCCTTATGCTAATCCGTATCTCAATCCTTATGCTGTTCCCTTCCAGGGTGGCCAGGGTTACCCGCAGCCAATGATGCCTCCGCAACAGCCGGCACGTCCATCTGGTCTGTTTGGGTCTGGCCAGGCTGCTCGTTCTTCTAGTCGTGATGATGATGAGCCCGAGCGTAAAAAAGTTTCTAATTTCGTGCCAATCACACCAACTGGTATGGAATCACGGTCACCTTACAAGCAGCGCGATGACCTTAAGGTCTTGTGGAAGGGTGCCTTGTCCACTCCTTCAATACAGCAAGTTGTGGGTAAAGATGTCCGTATTGCTGAAGCACTAAACCGAGTTGATGTGGGCTTGCCCACTGATGGCACCAAGGGTAGCTTTAGTGTTGGGCAAAGACAAGTAGACACTATCTTCAAGCCCGTTGCTCTCGATAAGCGGGTGCAGCCTGCTGTGCGTCGAGTACAGGCTGACCTAGTGCAATCTTATTATCGCTATCTCTATACCTATAATAAATTTGCCTTGGCTCAACAAACTTATTCTGCTCGCAAGCAAGAAGTAGAAGTTGCTAGCACTGATTCAGAAAAACAGAGAGCAGCAGCCGATGTTGCTCAAGCGCAGAATGAAGCTGACAGCTCAAGAGAAGATATGAAATCGGCTCAACAAGAATTGTCGGCAGCAGCTGGTGCTAATGCTGCTCGCTCGATTATTGGTCGCGTTTCTGGCATTGCCCCTTCAGCTGAAGCTCTTACTCAGGCTGAGCCACAAGCCGCACCAGTAGAAAAACAAAATTCTATGTTTGGTAATTTTGGTTTTGGTTCGCTCTTTGGTATGGGTGCTAAGCCAGCTAAATCTGCTGATGCTTCTGCTGAACCTGTTGCAAGAATGGCCATGGCTGCTCCTATGGCTAAAGCCGCTAAAGGCGAGAAGGCGGCGACGAAAGCTGCTGCCAAAGACAACGGCAAAGACAAAGGAAAGGCCAAAGCTAAAGCTGTTGCAGTCGCAGTCGCTGATAAAGGCGACTTGCAGCCTTCTGGCAGCGGGCAAGCTTCTCGCGAGCGTGAGCGCGAAGTAGCAACTCCCGCTGAGTCATCTAGCCCCGTTCAGTTTGAACTCAAAGGTGTAAATGTCACTGCTCGAAAATCTATTTTGACAGTCGCCATCAAGAATAGCGGGCAAAGTGACTTCTCTTTCAATCCGGATTCATTTGCAGTTTCTGAAAATAACCATAAACTATCAGAAGCAGCGATGCGAGCAGACTTCGAAACCACCTTGGTGCAGCCCAGCCAGGAGGTACAAGGCACGATTACTATCTTTGGGCGACCCTGGAACGACCGACTCACGGTATCTCTGTCAGACGGCACTCGCAATCTGCAGATGCACCGATGACTAAGGCAAGCAAATTTTTTTCTTTCAGGTCAGAGCACACTAAGCAATTGGGTAGAGAAGGGATGAATAAGTTAACGAAAAAAGCATTGAGGAAGGCAACTACAGTTGTCCGCTCGATTGTTGGGTGCACTCCCAGCCTGTTTTCTTTACTAGCCTTAGTTTTTGCTATTTTCTTGAATAGTGCCGCTCCAGCATTGTCGCAACCCGCTGGCCAAAGTGGTGCCAAGCAGAATGGACAAACTGTCAATTCCAATGATCAGTCATTTAAGCAGATTATGGATGATTATGACCTGCGTCACCCCTTTCAGGATGCTCAGAGAAAATCTGATACACACGCTCGAAAAATACAAGGTACAAACTTGGACGCTTCCGATCCTGGTAGTGTGAAAATTACGCCTGTCTATATGCCTGTTTACAACAATATGGGATACATGCAGCCGCTTCTGACTGCCACCAATAGAACAGTGCAGACGCGAGATGACGAGGTCTGGCAGAATTTGCTTACTACTCATGGTATGCCTGTCAGTGACACTCAATTCCAGATGATCAATCGGGAGAATAACCAACGGAAAATTGAGCAGATGTGGGATCCCGAAAAAGCTCAGTGGCTGACCAAGTCCACTGCTCAGCTAGCTGGTGCATCTGCTGCTAATAGTATGGCCGGTACTGCTGAGCAGTCTTTTGGTGCCGCTCTAGATCGTATTGTCAACGCTGACGGTGGCAACTGCCTGATTAACGTAGCCAATGAAGCCTCTGGTGCTGGCTACCCTGGAATGGTCATGTATAAGACTATCCCAGAAGCTGTAGGCATGGTGCAGCGCATGTACAAGCAAGTTTTCATTCCTATGGCTATCCTCTTTCTCTTGCCTGGCGCTGTCGCTAGTCAGGTGAAAGGCCAGATTGGTCGTGGTTTTAACCTGGGCTATGCCGAGGGAGCCAATCCCTTCGAGGGCATTTTGCGTTCGATCGTTGCCGTATTTCTCATTCCGGCCACTCAAGTTATTGTCAGCTGGTCTATTGATGCTGGTAACTCAATGGCGATGAGTGTTCGCGACTGGGTTGATACCGATATGATCCAAGATTGGGCTAGTCAGCTTTCTTACAATACTCGCCATGAGAACGACGCTAACTATTTGAAGTCGACTGTCCCCGGGGCTAGCGCTGGAGCTGGCGGCGGTGCTGGCGGAGCTGGCGGCGCTGGTGGTGGAGCTGGCGGTGGCATCGGCGGCATTCTCAGCGGCCTAGGAGGAGCCATAGGTGGAGTTGTCGGTGGATGGTTGTCGTCTCTCGGTGCTTTTATCACTATGGCCGGGGGTACTGGTACAGGTCTAGGTGCTCAGGTGCCTGAACAGGTCACCGTCTACGAAGAGCAAGGTGCTCTCTCGCAAGTTATGCAGCTCAATCTCAACATGATGATGAACACTGCATCGATTTTCTTAGTGATCTTAGGTGCCTATCAACTTGTGATGATTTGCTATCTTCTTCTTCTAGGTCCATTGGCTGCGGCCTTCTATGCTTGGCCACAAGTTACAAGCAGTCGCAAGCTATTTAGAAACGTTTTTGGAAGCTGGGTTGAAGGTGTCCTTCAAGTTTCCCTCTGGCGTTTTTACTGGATGGTTGTGTTGGCCGTTATCACTCAGCGTCTTATCTATACCAACGGCGGCACCAATGATCTCCAGTGGGAAGTTTGTATGTTTACTTGCTTCCTTGGCATTCTTCTTTGGGCTCCATCTTCGCCGTTTGTCTTCTCGCCTAATGCTGGCCTTGAAAAGGCGGATGGCTTAGCTAAGAGTGCCAAGAGCGGTGGTGGCAACGGTGGTAAGGGTGCTGGTGGTGGTAGTGGTGCCAAGGGTGAGTCCGGCGCACCGGGCGCTGGCGGCGATAAGGAGACTTCGTCACACAGCAGTACTACAGGCCAAGATGGTCAAGTTCAACCTGCTCCAGCGGCTGAACAGCAGCAAGACTCTAGTACAAGATCTCCTTCGGGTCAGAGCGGTGATGACAAGAAAGAGACGGCAGTTGCTTCTCTTCCGCCCGCAGCTAATGCTGATTCTGGTAACGCTAGGGATGCCTCAGTTTCAACTAACAACGGTGGAGACAATAAGCCTCAGGGTGCGGGCGGCGATTCATCCGCTGGTAAGCCGCCAGGCCAGAGTGGCAAGGTGCAAGTAGCTGTCAGCACCAGCGCTGGTGGTAACAGCCCAATTGGGGGAATGACTCCTGGCCTAGGTCCTAACAACGGCATGACTATGGCCAATCCAGGTGTGAGTGCTGCTGGCGGTGACAAGTCGGGCAGTGGTGAAGGCTCTGGTGATAAATCTCCTGCTGGGGCGGGTGGTCAGGGTCAGAAAGGTAGTCCTGTGGTAGTAGCCGCTGCTGGGGCTGCAGGTGGTGATTCGTCTGGTGGTGGTGGCGGTCATGCCGCTGCTGCAGGCAGTGCAGAGTCGACAGTGCAAACGGGTCGAGCTTCTAACTCGATAGCTATTTCAATGCCGCCTAAGGCTAATGAGGATGAGACAAAGAATGCTTAAAGGAGGTGAGGACGATGCGAACGGTAGACATTAAGAACCGCAATAATGAAGATTCACAAGTGAGGCCCGGTAAAATGACTGTCAGTAAAAACAAGCTGAGCTCTAGAGTACATAGAATGATTGTTCTCATTCTTCTTGCCTTTGGGGTTTTCTCTGCTGCCATCCCAGCTTTTGCTCAACCGACCTTCAACCCTACACCTAATAACACTGCTGCCAGTGATATTGAGAAGGCTTATGAAGAGCGGCACTTACTTATGGATGCCTTCCGTAAGGCCGACCAGGTTGTCGATAAGAAATCTGTTGGTCCTGGCACTGTTGTACACAGCACCTCAGGACCAGTTCTGATGTGGCCGACCGTAATTCCTACTGCCGTATCTCCTGTGCCAACACTGAGGGATACTGCTATTACCAAGAATATGCTTCAGACTTTTGGATATCCAGTTTCTGACACTCAGTTCCAACTTATTAGTCGTATGAACGACAACATCATGTTAGAGCAATTGTATGACCCAGAGAAGGCTCACTGGATGGCTGCTGCTACCGGTGGTTCGGCTTCTAATGCTGCCGCCAATAGTATGGCGTCTCTGGCAATCAACCAGGCTTTGTCTGCTATTGATTTTTGCGAACAGTTTCTTACTAATTTCACTGCTGAACCAAACAATGTTTGGCAGAGAATTCGCGATCAGCTATTCGTGCCTATGGCAATTTTGCTTTTGCTTCCTGGTGCTGTTTTAGCGCAAGTCAAAGCGATTGTGGCACAGGGCTCACCAGTGCTGGTTGGCGAAGTTCACCCATTTGATGGTTTGCTTCGCTCCATCGTTGCTATTTTCCTTATTCCTGGAACGTTCCTTGTAATCAACTATGGCATTGACGTGGCCAACTCGCTCACGTACACAATAGCCAATGAGTATTTACATATATTTGGAAGTGACATGTATGATGACGCCAAGTGCGCCATCGTTAGAGCATTCCCGATGAACAAGCCTGAGTGGAACAGAAACTCTTTTGGTGTAAAGGAAGTGCCTCGTTTTGAGGGGACAGGCAACTGGGCCCCGCTTGAAGGACACACTCTAGTCACTGCTCGAATCGATCCATGTATGGGTGTAGAAGAGAGTCGTGTACCCGATGAAGATGTGGTTCAGAGCAAGAACATAAACCGTTTGATGATGAATGGTTTGAGCGATAGTGCCACCATAACTTGGAATATTTCGTGTGCTTTCCAGATGGCCTTTCTTTATTACCTGTGGTGCATGGGGCCTATTGCTGCTGCATTGTGGGTGTGGCCTGTGCAAGCACTTCGTGGCGCCTTAGCTAGCTGGGTTGATGGAGTTATCACCATTTGTTTCTGGAGTCTATTCTGGAATACTACTATTCTGCTATTAGCTTGCTTTAGGGGTGTGGGAGATTCAGGCACCATCATTGTTACTGCCTTGATATTCTTGGCTGTGCAATCGGTTAAGTCGGCCTTCGATTTTGCTGGCCTAGCTTCTGCAGCTGTTAGTGATGCCCATGCGCAGGCTTCTAAGGTTGCTTCTGCTGCTGGCAAAGGTGGCGGCGGTGGTGGCGCTGGAAGCGGCGGCGGTAGCAGTGGCGGCGCTTCTCATGGCGGTAAGTCTGGAGCCGGTAGTACCGGTGGAAGTGGCGTCAATGCCTCAGGCAATGGAAGCAGCAATATCGGCACTCAGCAGCAAGAGTCGCAGCCTCAGGGCCAAGGAATCGGTTCCACCCGGGGAATGTCTGCCAATGGTTCTGGTTCGGCTGATTCTAGTGTCGGGGTTGCTGACAGCAGTGGTGGCAGTCAACCTCTCGGCGATCAGATGGCTTCAGCTATGCCTGCTTCCTCTTCTAGTAGTGGAACAGGCGATGCTAGCGGACTGCAAGTAAGTCCTCCGCCAAATGCTGGTGACGCTGCTGGTCAAGGGAAGACTGGCGACGGTAAGTCCACAGGTGCTGGCGGTTCCGGAGACGATTCTGGTGCTGGTTCCGACGTTGGCTCTGCTGCGGCCGGTGCCCTAGGTGCTGCTGCCGCTGGCAGCATGCAGTCACCTCCTACTGCTTCAAGTGCTCTTGAAGTCACCAACAGATCTGAAGGTGGTGGCTCAGATAGCACCTTGAGCATAAGTGGTTCCGGTGGATCTGGTGGATCTGCAAGCGGAGCTGGTAGTGGAACTGGGCTCACTGGTGGAGATTCAACTAAAGGTGTTGATCTCTTGTCGAATTCTGGAACAGGTGCTCTACCGCCTCTGGCTGCTGCTGGTGTCGCGTCAAGCATCCTTGGTGGTAATGACGGCAACAATCTGCCACAAGGCATGTTGAACTTCGATGCTGCCAAGCCGTCCGGTATATTAGGTGACTCTAGTTCTTCGCCCATAAACCTTGGTCTAAGTAATCCAGATAATTCGCTGGGCGGCAGCTTCGCTTCTGCGGTCCAGGGTAATCAGACTGGTATTGGTGCTGATGTCTTCGGTGCTCCAGGTCAGCAAGGTACTGCTGATGCCTTCTTGCGTGACTCCTCTGGTCAAATAGCTACAGGTGCTGACGGTAAGCCGATTCTCGATACCGGAAAAATTGGAGAGGTTCCTGCCTTGGCTGGAAATCTAGCTAATGATCCAGGCGCAGTTTCAGCTCAGAAAACAGCGGCTGACGTGATGACGATGGGCGGTGTCACTACCGACCAACTCTCTCGCGCCATGGCTGATCCTCAAGGGGCTGAGTACAAGTCGATTGCTGATACTGTAGGTGTGGCACCACCGGTGCTCGATGCTGCTCTGCATGGCAACACCAGTGCTGGTGTTATGACTGCTGTCGGATTTGGCGGTACTGAAACGGCTGCTTCATTCGCGGCGCCAGCCATCGCTAACGATACTGCTAGCATGTCGATTGCTGCCAATACACAAGCTCAGTCGATTGCTGGTGGTGACACTGGCATGTTGTCCAGAGCTACAGTGGGAATGGATTCACAAGCTGCTTCTCAGCTTTTGGCTTCACCGCAAATGGACGCTCAGTTCGCCTCTACTGTTGGTGGCTACGCTCAGGCTCGCGAAGCCACTGGTAGTTATGCACAGTCTGATGCTCAATACTCATCAATGGCCTCATACGGTGGGGTAGCGCAAAGCATTGCCCCTAATATGATCAGTGGAGAGTTGAGCCCAGCTGGCAGTATCGCCCAGAGCAACGGTTTCGTTGCACCGGCAGCTGCTGTGTCTAACGATGCTGGTGCTGTTTCAGCCCATAATGCTGCGGCCGACATCATGACTATGACTGGAACCAGTGGCGCTGAGCTGCAGAGAGCCTTGGCTCAACCTAGCAGCCCTGAGTACACTCAACTGGCCGAGCGATTTGGTGCTGCACCGGCTTTGGTTGACGCTGCCCTCCATGGTAGCGCCGCTGCTGCTGCTGTTGTAGAAACTGGTTTCGGTCGAACTGACTTTGCCCGAGATAATGCTGCAACTTCATTTACTGCCCATCAATCAGTAGAAATGTACAATTCTGCCGCCACCAATTATGGTGCTCCAGCTGTTCAGTCTGCAGCGATGGATATGAATGTCGGAGCTGGTCAACAGATTCTGCAGAATGGCCAACTCGACCAGCAATTTGCAGCCACTGTATCTAGCTACAGAGAGTCATCTCTGTCTGGAAATTACACTCAAGCTGACACTGGATATGTCACATCTGCTGGTGCTACACCAGCGGTGACCGCATCTCTCGTGACCGGCGGGGCTGATGCTCCTGGAGCACTCGCTGCTTCTATGGGCTATTCGGCTCCCTATAGTGTCGGTTCTGATCCCGGAGCCATTTCTGCTCAGCGCTCTGCGGCCGATATGATGGTAATGACTAACACCAGTCCTGAGACATTGCAGAGGGCTCTCTCCAACCCTAGCGGTGCAGAGTACACTCAGCTAAGTCAATCGTTTGGTGCATCTCCAGTTCTGGTTGATGCCGCCTTGCATGGCAATGCTAGTGCTGCTGCCATTGTTGAAACCGGCTTTGGCGGAACGCAAACTGCTCATCAGTATGCTGACAGCTCATCGACGGCTCAGCAGTCGGTGGCCATGTATGACACTGCTTCCACTAAATATGGTGAGCAGACCGTGCAGCAAGCTGCCCAAGGTGACATCGGTTCTGCTCAGACAATATTGCAATCTAATTCATTAGATCAGCAGTTTGCCTCAACAGTTCAGAGCTACCAGCAGGCTTATTCTGATAGTGCAAGTAGTGGCGCTGCGCCAAGCTTTGCCAATGTTGACTACGGATCGGTCACCCCTAGTGGTGCTCAACCTGTAGTGACAGCAGCGCTGGTTGGCGGCGATCCTTCTCCTGTAGGTGGCTACGCTAATGCTGCTGGTTATTCGGCACCATACGCTCTTCCTGCCGGTGATTCTAGTGCTGTCTCGGCCCAACGTATGGGTTCTGACATCATGGCGATGACGCATACATCTCCTCAAGAGCTGCGTTCAGCCATCGCTCATCCAGAAAGTCAGCAATATCAGCAGCTAGCTGAGCGCATCGGCGCTTCTCCAGCTCTGGTTGATTCTGCCTTGCACGGTAATATGAGTGCTGCGGTAGTGGCTTCTGCTGGTTTCGGTACCACTGAAACTGCTAGACAGTTTGAGGGCCAATCGGTGACCGCTGCTCAATCGCTGCAATACAGTGAAAGGGCTCAAGAAGCTGCTGTTGCCAGTATTGGAGTGAGCGGTTCTGGAGTCAGCGGTGCTGAAGTCGTTAGACAAGCTGCTATCGCAATGGATCCCGGGGCTGGTCAAGCCATTCTTGCTGGTACCGGCTTAGGTAGCCAGTTCACGAGCACAGTTTCTGCCTATCAAGCAGAGGTCAGTTCTGGTCGCGGTTATAGTGAGGCACCTTCAGTGCCCAATGTCATCGCTAGCTCAGGACAAGGTCAAGACTTTGCTCGAGGCGCGATGTCTGTAGATTCTGGTTACAGCGGTGCTGCACCAGTAAACTACGGAGCCACCAGTGCGGCACCAGTTGACTACACAGCCAACTATGGAGCGGCACCAGCCAACTACACAGCTAGTGCTGGAGACCAGGGTACATACACAGGTGGCACTGGAAGCAGTGGAGTGGCTCCGGTTAACTACACAGCTAGCGCTGGAGACCAGGGTACATACACAGGTGGCACTGGAAGCAGTGGAGTGGCTCCGGTTAACTACACAGCCAGTGCTGGAGACCAGTCCACATATACAGGTGGCACTGGAAGCAGTGGAGTGGCACCGGCCAACTACACAGCGAGTGCTGGAGACCAGTCCACATATACAGGTGGCACTGGAAGCAGTGGAGTGGCACCGGCCAACTACACAGCGAGTGCTGGAGACCAGGGTACATACACAGGTGGCACTGGTAGCAGTGGAGTGGCACCGGCCAACTACACAGCGAGTGCTGGAGACCAGGCCACATACACTGGTGGCACTGGTAGCAGTGGAGTGACACCGGTCAACTACACAGCTAGTGCTGGAGACCAGAGTACATATACTGGTGGCACTGGTAATAGTGGTGGCTCATCGATTGACTACACAGCCAACTCTGGAGCCGCACCGGTCAACTATGTAGCCAATAGTGGGTCTGGTGGTGGGGAAATCCAACCGACCCAAGCTGGATACAGTGGTGGTTCGGTGGTTAATGACAGCGGTTATAGCGGAGGTCAGCAACAGTACGTTGCCGGTCAATCGCAGTACACAGCTGATCAATCACAATACAGGGCTGATCAATCTCAGTACAGAGCTGAGCAGCCGCAGTACACTGCCGATGCTGGACAGCGTGACCTCGGACAGCCACAGCCTCAGTTCTCTGCTGATGCTGGGCAGCGTGACCTCGGACAGCCCCAGCCGCAGCTCTCTGCTGATGCTGGATACCGTGAACCGATAGTAAATACCGGTTCTATGGGGCCTACTGAAATGGCTTCTGCCGCTCCATGGGTGGGTGAGGTATTACCTGATACAACATCAAGCCATGGTCATATACAAGGCGATGCCTATAGTCAGCAGCAGCAACAACAACAGCAACAGCAGACACAAGGAGTTGTCTACGGCAGCAATCAAGCTCAACCGCAACAAGCTAGACCTAATCGACTAGCTGACGCTCTGGGTGGAGCAGCTATCGCTAAAATCGGCGGTAGTGGTCAGAAGCCTACCGGCGGAGCACCAGTTGCTAAGCAGGAAGGCGGAGGCGGAGCTCCACCACCGCAGCAAGCTGCTGTAAACAAGAGCCTGAACCCTAATGCCGCTAAGGGTCGTGGTAAGACCCAGGCTGAACTAGATGAAGAGCAGCGTCGTTTGCTGGCAGAGCAACGCCAAAACATGCCAGGTAACGACGGAATGGCCTAGGTCAATTAGCTAAGAATGGTTCTCCATCACTCTACAGGTGGAGAACCATAGCTAATTTGATGTTTTAAGGAGAATCGGGCGCTAAGTTATAGAAAAACGCATAAGATATTCTGGTCAGCAATGGTGATCCACGTCCCACGTCATGGAGAATTGAGTGTACCTGGCAGATATCGGAGTCAAGTGTCCAAATTGCGGAGTCAAGTTCAACAGCAAGCAATTGCCTGAGGTAGTTGATACGGGCCTGCGAAACAGTGAACTGCGTCAGCATGTTGGTGATGTCAGGCCTGAGTATGAGCAATACTTGATTCTCACTTGTCCTAGTTGCGGTAAATCAGCCTGGGCTACAGAGTTTGCCCCAACCAGCGAAATTTGTGTGCTCAACCAGCCCAATAAGCCCCCGCATTTGCAATATCGCAATGCTGCTATATGGGCCGAGCGCGAGGGGGGGAACTTCTTCGGCGTGGCCATGTATTACCTATATGCTGCTTGGTGTGCTGATGACGTCAATGCTCTTCCCCAGGCTCGGGAATACAGAAGACTAGCAATTGATGCTTTTCGTAAATCGTTGGTCGATGTCTCTTGCCCAGCCTCTAGTCGTGCCGATGTGGAATATCTAATTGGAGAGCTCTGCCGCAGAACGGGCGATTTCGCCCGCTGCAAAGAGTATTTTGCGCAAGTGATAGGCCGTCTGCCTGCACTTTATTCGACCATGGCTCGTAAGTTAATGAAACTAGCCGAAATGGGTTCAGCAGATCTAATAGATTTTGAGGGAATTAACTAGAGAAGGGCAGTATATACAGAAGGCTTGCCAAAGTAGGAAGGAGATCCAAGGTGTCAAGAGTTCACAAAGTGATAGTGTTAAACAAGGCTTTTAAGCTTTGGGATTTCACCATTCCGCAGCTCTTGATGATGGTAGGAGCCGTAGGTGGCTCAGTTACCTTGCTTTCGCAAGTGCCACAGACCTGGAAGGTGGGCCATTTGCCTGCCAATATTTTGAGCGCAATCACTTTCTTCTGTCTCTGCCTTCCTCTTGTTAAGTTTACCGATTTGAAGCCGATGAGCTGGTGGAAAAATGTGATCCTTTACAAGCTGGGTTTGGAGCCAACAACCTATGTGCCAAAACCAGAGGAGATGACCGCTATTTATCCAGATCCGACCATAATTGAACCGAAAAAACGTTCGGACGAGTTCTATATCGGTTCTAATTAGACTGGAAACAGTGGAAAATAGGCTATAGGGGTTTTCTCCCAGTTTGAGAAAGTCTAAACTAGTTGAAGTAAGGTCAATTGAGATACACGTGTTTTTGAGCAATGAGCAAATTTGTGCTGTGAGTGTTTTTGAATGGTAAGAAGTGCCGGCTCATCTCCCATAAGGAAGACGTCTAATTCGCGAGGTCGAAATAATTCGATGGACGACGATGATGACGACGACTATGATGATGCGCCTAAGCGCGGTAGTCGAGGCAGCCGTCGCGACAATAGTAGCAATGGCGATTCATCTATGGATGGTCGTTATATACCGCTGACTTCTGGGCCATCTTTCAATAACGTTATCGCTGGCTTCTATAACGGCCTGCCAGCTCAACTGCGTGACATGCTGCCTTTCGGCCAAGAACCGCCCGGTGGCGGTGGGGGAGAAGACGATCCGCCTCCAGACAAGCGGGGCGGTACCAGCTGGCAAGATGTCTGCTTCATTTACTCCATTCCTGGCGAAGACGAAGAAGAAGGTTTGGTAGTTTTATCAGACGGCAGCTTCCGCAAATACATCGCTTGCAAGGGCATTAATGCCTTGCTCTTTGATGAAGCCGACCGCGAAATGATGGCTCGCACTTTCGCCAACTTTGCTAACTCTTGCGAATCTGACATTCAAATTATCATCAAAAGCCGAAACATTTCAGTTGATGAGTATCTTTCACGTTATCAAATCTTGCTCAAAACCGATAACGATTATCTCAAGTGGTACGCCGATTACACTGATAAATGGTTTAGACGGGTGCAAGACGTTACTTTCGTGCCCCAACGCGAATTTTATATCGTCATTAGCTTCCATCCGCCCGATTGTAAAAGCGGCAAGATGTGGAATGGCCGCCGTTCTATTCAAAAGCATGAAGAGTATCTTGAGTCACTCAATCGCTTAGTCAAGACTGCTTTTGAGCAGTTGCGTGGTTCTAACTTAAGGCCCGCTATTCTATCGCGCAAAGATGTGCGCAATTTGGTCTATTCCGATTTGAACCCGTCGCTCTATGAAAAAGATGGAGATGCTCCACCTTCGCGTACAAACGTATCAGAAGCTTCTGTTCTAGCTGGTTCTGCTCTTAAAGTAACAGACGAATATCTCTGGCTCGATGGCAAGTATATTGGCACCCAGTATATGTTTGCGCCACCCCACGAAACCTGGATGGGATGGTTGGTTGACCTGCTCACACTCTCAGTTGAGTACACCTTATCGCTCTTCATTCACCAGTGTGACCAAGACAAAGTTAGACGCGATCTCAAATTTAAGTATCGTCTCGGTCACGTAGCCAGTACGCAGTTAGCTACTCCTGATATTGAAGGTATTGAATCGACAAGATCGGCTGCTACTGCCATTCAAGAGTTCTTGCGCAGTGCTAACAAAGCCTTTGATACTTCTATGTACATTCGCTCTTATGCTGACACCCCTGAGCATCTGGCTCAAAATATGGATGAAGTTAGACGCATCTTTAAAAACCGTGGTGCCCAGATGGATAGAGGGCAGATGCTGCAACTTGATTTGTGGCAATCGACTTTGTCTGTGGGTGTTGATCGTCTGGCGGTGGTGCACCGAGTGATGTCGCCTATCGTCGGCACCATGTGGCCGTTCTTTACTGCCTCTTGCGGAACCCCGGATGGTGTGCCGTTTGGCTTCGCTCTGGTGTCAAGAGAACCAGTTTTGCTTAACCCCTTCTTTAGGGGCCAGGGCAAAGACGCGAACAATATGTTCGTAGTAGGAACAACTGGTGCCGGTAAATCATTCGCTGTGTCGATGCTGATTCTGCGCCTCTTGCCCCTCGGTACTCGCTTTGTCTTGATTGATAAAACTGTAGACAAATTTGGAGCTTACCGCTTTATCACTGAGCTGCTTGGGCCAGAGCTTTGCGCCTATATCGACCTTGGTCCAAGTTCTGGTTTCATTCTCAATCCTTTCGATCTTGGCCCTGAAGATAAAGAAGGAGAGCCGTCCGCCGATAAAATCAGTTCGCTGCTCTCTCTCTTAGACTTAATGCTGTCTCCTGAGGGACGCGAAGAGTTAAACGTTGAGGAAAAGTCACTTTTAGATGGTTTGATTCGCGTTGCATACATGGACGCTCACTTCAGAGGTGTCATTCCGACAATGAGTGATTTGGCCAGAGTAACAGCTCAGGCTGCCGCTGATGAAGTTGATCCGCTACAGCGTGATCGCCTCCAACAGTTTGCTCGCGGACTTTCACTGTTCACCAGAAGTGGTGCCTTCGGTGGTTTGGTTGATGGACATACAAACGTTGATATCGAGAAGTTGTTCATCGTATTTGATACCAGAGAAGTGAATGAACCTAGGCTTGAGCGGATTGCTGTCTATATCTTGGCTGAGTTCATTCGAAGACGGGCAGCCGATTCTAAAGCTCGCGGTCAGCGTTTCGCTGCCATCATCGACGAAGCTGCCACTCTTATGCGGTTCAAAGCTGGAGCCCGGCTGCTAGACGATTTGTCGAGAAGAGCTAGGCACTACGGTATGATGCTCGTCACTATTACCCAGCAGTTGAAAGACTTCTTTAGGCAAGCTGAGCAGGCCGATTCGGTCGTCAAAAACTCGCACATGAAGATCATGCTCCGGCAAGATCCTTCAGACTTAAGGATGCTCAAAGAAACTCTCAGACTGACTGACGCAGAGACAGTGGCAATTGAGAACTTCTCTCGCGATGAAGAAAAGCGGCGCGATAGCCAATGCTTGCTCATCGTCGGTTCTGTACACGGCACCATCCGCTTGGTACCAAGCCCAATGGACTATTGGATCTGTACGTCTGAGCCAATCAAAGATATACCCCGCAGGCTCGATATGATTAAGGAAGTTAAGGCGAAAAATCCGAAACTCTCGCACACTGACGCTTGCAGGCAGGCTGTGTACTATCTCGGCCTGCAACACGAGGGATAAAGTGGAAAAGCTCTTTCGATTTAGCAAATGGTTCATTCTCTTCTGTGCTCTCCTGGTAGCAGCTAGATTGGCTCAACAGTATGTTGCCGACAAAGCGCTGGAAGAGAGGGCTGCTGTGATCGGTGAGCGTGTCTATGGTTGGCGCTGGCATAATCTTTCTGGTGATTTGCAGCTCAACAGTCAGGCTAAAGTGATCGAGGCGAAAGTTATTAAAAGAGGCCCAAATGATGGGCAAGTGCGCATTCAAGGCAATCAAGTCGTGATGGCGCCAGAGTCAACAATAGAAAGTAAGGTAACTACCGGCGTTCAACAACAAGGAGCAAACTCAAAGAACAACTCAGGAGCGGCTCAAGTGAAGCAGGATGAGGATAAATCTAGCCCTGAATCTAGCCCTGAATCTAGATCAAGTCTGAGACCTCTAGAAAGCAAGTTCACAGCCGTGATCACTCTCTACAAAGAAAAAGACAAGTGGCTCTTAGGCAAAGTGGAGGCTGAGTAATTATATGTATTGGAGAGTTCAGAAAATAGGACCAGAACAGCTCGTTAAGCTTTACGGCGTGCATTTGCTTTTGGTTTTCAGCTTGTTAATCAATGGTTTCCTCTGGCTCAGTCGGCCGCAGAAATCAATGCCCACTGAAGTTAAGCAAGACGTAGAGGCCTTTTCGCGTAAAGTCACGGGGCACTTGCTTGATACAAGTTATATTACTTGCGAGAACAATATGACCCAACTGCGTGAGGAGTTGGGGCCAACACTGGCAGCTAATCTCACTAATCAGGGTGTCTTGCCGAAAAATTCGCAAGACATGCACGCCCTTGTTCTCGACATGCAAGAGCGTAAACAAATTTGTGCCGTGCGCATAGATCAAGTGCAAGTGAGCGAACCCAACCAACAAGGCCTTATTCCTGTTCAAGTATCTGGGGTTTGCGCTATTCACTCGGCAGCAGAGACTGCTGAGAGACGTTTTATCTTTCAGTATTTGATTGGTCAGAGAGCAGGCACAACGCAGCTCTTGCTCACTCAGTATCAAGATTTATCGCCTAGTTAACAGCGGTCATAGATTGGTAAGTAAGAGAGGACATTTTGTTTTCAGGAATAGTTGAAGAAGTCGGTCAGGTGCTTGAAGTCAAAGACACTGCAGATGGCCGTTGGCTTAAGATTGGGGCAAAAGAAATACTTGCTGATGCTGCCCTAGGAGAGTCAATTAGCTGCAGCGGCTGTTGCTTGACTGTGGTTGAATTCGGCCCTGATTGGTTTGCGGTAGAAGCCGTAATTGAGACATTGCGGCGAACCAAGATTGGTGATCTCAAAGTTGGAAGTAAACTAAATCTTGAAAAAGCGCTGCGGGTGAGCGATCGCCTTGGTGGTCATATTGTCACTGGTCACATTGACACTGTGGGCAAAATTGCCAGCATAGTAGAAGAAGGCTTCTCCTACCTGGTTGAGGTCAATTTAGAAAGTCGCTGGGCGCCTTTCTTTGTGGAGAAAGGATCGGTCGCTATGGACGGTGTTTCTCTTACTGTGGCAGATTGTGGTGAAATTCCAGAAAAAGCAGAAGATGAGTTTTGGTTTAGGGTTGCTCTTATTCCGCACACATGGAACGTAACTACCCTTGGACAGCTCAAAGTGGGCTCATCTGTCAACATTGAAACCGATATCATTGCCCGCTATGTGGCTCGATTGACCAATACTAATCATAAATAAAGTTGATCAAACTGTTCCATCACTGACCTTTCGGGGCTATGCTTTGTCTGTGCTTGGCATATATGTAGCGCGTATTTGGGGATCACATGGAAGCTGACTCTGAAATTTTTGATTCAATCGAAGAGGCTTTGGCCGACCTTCGAGCCGGAAAATTTGTCGTTGTATCTGACGATGAGGGGCGCGAGAACGAAGGTGATTTGATCTGTGCTGCTGAGTTGATTACTCCTGAGATGATCAACTTTATGGCCACCGAAGCAAGAGGCTGGATCTGCTTGTCGCTCACCAGTGAGCGAGCGCGCGAACTAGATTTGCCAATGATGGTGGCCCGCAACACAGAATCGCAAGGTACCGCTTTTACAATTACTGTTGATGCTGATGCCAAATTTGGTGTCACTACTGGTATCAGTGCCTATGACCGTGCTACTACGGTGAAAGTGGCTGTAGATCCACTCTCGCAGCCTGGTGACTTAAGGCGCCCTGGTCATATTTCACCGTTGATTGCTAAAGATGGTGGTGTGCTCCAGCGGGCTGGTCATACAGAAGCCGCAGTCGACTTGGCGAGACTGGCTGGTTGCAACCCTTCTGGCGTGATATGCGAAGTAATGAATGCCGATGGCACCATGTCACGGGTACCGCAGTTGCGCGAGTTTGCTACTAAGCATGGCATTAAGTTCGTCAATATCGCTCAGCTGATAGCTTACCGCCTAGTGCGTGAGCGCTTCATCGTGCGCGAGGCTGAGTGTGAACTACCATCAGCTTATGGTACATTCAAGCTCTATGCCTATCGCAATGTCCTTGATGGCAGCGAGCATATCGCGGTGGTCAAAGGTGATGTGGTTGGTCAAAGTGACGTCATGATCAGAGTGCACTCTGAGTGTCTTACTGGCGATGTCTTTGCCAGTCTACGCTGCGATTGTGGCCCACAGCTAGAAGCGGCTATGGCTCTCATTGCCAAAGAAGAGTGCGGCGTACTGGTATATTTGCGCCAAGAAGGTCGCGGCATTGGTTTGCTCAACAAAATTAAAGCCTACGCCCTGCAAGAGGCCGGTCAAGACACCGTGCAGGCCAATGAGTCATTAGGTTTCAAACCTGATCTCAGAGACTATGGAGTTGGTGCGCAAATATTGAGTGATCTTGGCCTTTCATCGGTGCGCATTATCACCAACAATCCGAGAAAGATTGTCGGTCTTGAAGGTTATGGCTTAGAAGTGACAGGGCGAGTCAGTATGCCTCCGTCTTGCAATAGCCACAACATGAACTACTTGTTCACCAAGAAAGAAAAGCTCGGTCATTGGCTTGAGCTGTCTAGTAATCAATCTGTAAAGGAGAGCGGCAATGTCTAAAGGCGAACCCGAAGTTATTGAAGGACGTTTGATTGCTACAGGTTTGCGTTTTGCGATTGTTGTCAGTCGCTTCAACGACTTTATCACCAAACCCTTGCTTGATGGGGCTTTAGAGACGATCAAGCGCCACGGTGCTGATTTAACCGCTGTTGAAGTGATGTGGTGCCCAGGTGCATTTGAAATTCCACTAGTGGCTAAACAAGCTGCTTCAACGGGGCGCTATGATGCCGTAATTTGTTTGGGTGCGGTTATCCGAGGCTCAACTGCTCACTTCGATTTCGTTGCTGGTCAGTCTGCCTCCGGAGTTGCTGCCGTGGCCTTAGAAACGGGTCTACCTGTAATCAACGGCATACTTACAGTCGATTCTATCGAGCAAGCAATTGAGCGGGCCGGAACCAAGGCTGGTAACAAGGGTTCTGAAGCTGCTGCTTGTGCCATTGAAATGGCTAACTTGCTGGCCGCCATGAAGTCTCATGCTGAAATTAGCCATGCTGACAAAAGCGCGCGCCTAGAAAAAAAGTAGATTGAAGCAGTAGACTGAAGCAGTAGATTAAAACGGTTTTATCTGTTTGACCTGAACTTTTTGCCTTGTTTCTTCGTACTAATAGAAGTGACGACTCTGTGAGGTGTGAAAAATGGTTAAGGCCAAGACAACGATGGTAGCTGCGGTGGCCCTGGCCATGATTATTACTTCGCTCCTTAATTCTCTTCCGGCTCAGTCTAGGGGTGGCCACGGCGGTGGTCGAGGAGCTGGCAGGGGTGCCGGTATGGGTGCCGCCGGTCTGGGTGGATTCTCCGGCGCTGGTTCAGGCGCAGGTGCATCAGGCAGATTCGCTGCCGCTAGAGCTTCTGGACAATTAGGTGGTGGCCAGATGCGCCAGCGCTTTAGCGGTATGCAGGGGGGTATGCCAGGCGGCAATTGGGGCGCCAATAGATCTGGCCAAGGCCTTGGTCAAAATTCGGGCCAGGCACTCGGGCAAAGTCAATCTTCTAATAATTCTTCTGCCGCTTCCAGCGGTCAGAGAGTCTGGAACTCGCCCAATTCTTATTCCAAGCATAGCGAAGGAAGCACGGCTAACGGTGGCAGCTACGACCGCAATAAATCAGTAAGCGCTGGCAATGGTGAAGGCTACAACAAGTCTGTTGGTACAACGGGAACCACGGCCAACGGCGGCACTTATGATCGCAGCAAAACAGTTTCTTATACCAAGGGCGAGGGCGTTACCAAGTCTGTAGAAACTACTGGAACCACAGCCAATGGCGGCACTTATGACCGCTCTAAGTCGGCCACTGCAAGCAGTGCGGAAGGTTATAACAAGAACGTTTCTACCACTGGCACCACAGGTAACGGTGGAACTTACGACCGCAATAAGACAGTCAATGCTGGTACTGGTGAGGGTTATAACAAGAACGTTTCTACCACTGGCACCACAGGTAACGGTGGAACTTACGACCGCAATAAGACAGTCAATGCTGGAAATGGCGAGGGCTATAACAAGAACGTTTCTACCACTGGTACCACAGGCAATGGCGGTACCTATGACCGCAATAAGACAGTTAATGCTGGTAGTGGCGAGGGCTATAACAAGAACGTTTCTACCACCGGTACCACCGGCAGCGGTGGAACATACGACCGCGATAAGACAGTCAATGCTGGTACTGGCGAGGGCTATAGCAAGACTGTTTCCACCACCGGTACCACCGGCAGCGGTGGAACATACGACCGCGATAAGACAGTCAATGCTGGTACTGGCGAGGGCTATAGCAAGACAATTTCGACCACAGGCACAACTGCCGATGGTCGCACTTATGAGAAAACTAGATCTACTCCAGTGCCAAGACCACAAGAGCCAACGTCTGAAGCTGGCACTAGCGCTAACACCAGTACTAACACTAGCTCTGCGGCTCCACAATAACTCTAGGGCTTAGTTTTATCCAAAAGCTCTTTGATGACGAAGGCTACTCGCTGTGCTGCCGCTTGCACAGCCGGGACAATCTCGTTTTTGTCTAAAGTTTGTCGGTATTCATTGTTAGAAATGGCTCGTATGGCTAGATTGGGTATGCCGTGAATAGCCGCTACTTGAGCTATATACGCGCTTTCCATGTCTTCGGCGTCAACAGCGAAGTTGTCGCGCACAAAATTGAGCTGTTCTAGGCCTTTTGTCCAGCCATCGAGTGAGCCCATAACCCCAGCTATCATTTGCGGCTCTCTCTTCGCTAATTCTTGGGGCCAACCGGGCCCATTCCAGCAAGGGAAGCTAGCCTTTAGTTTGCCGCTCGCAGACAAACTCTGTTCGATTAAGCCCTGGTCTCCATCTAACTGGTCGAGGCGCACGGCCTGGCCATCTTTTAAGTAGCGAATAGACGTGGTGGCCATGAGCAGTGTTTTACGCACGGCTAGGGTTTCTCTTGAGCAGATAATTTTTGTGGCGGCACCAAGGACGATATCTCCAGGTAGTAGATTCTCATTTATCGCCCCGGCCGCTCCGCCATGCAAAATAAAATCAGGCTTTAAGTCAGAACAATGGCCAATTAAGTGCTCGCAGGCGGCTGCAGCATTGGCTGGTCCGATGAAAGATACAATTACAGTGAGCTTTAGGCCGGCTAGCTCGGCTGAGTAAATTTGCCAGGGTGATTGCGAAATGAGCTTGAGCTGAGGAATAACTTCGAGAAGTGGAGCTAGCTCAAAAGTGGTTGGCATGACAATGCCAATGTGCTTGGGCTTGTTGCTGTCAGGTTTTTCTTTCAATCGGCTCTAACGTGCTCAGGCAGTTCGTCGGCATGGAAATCGGCCAGACCTGGTACATCTTTTGATGCTATAGGATTGTCGCGCAAGAACTTTTCTATGGTGCTAGTGATGCGCCACAACTGAAAGAGATTGCCTTGGGCTTCGACATCGCGCATCAGCACAGCACGGTGCAAAAGCAATTTCTTTTGAATCAAGCGCGACAGAGTCATGCCGCTAAAGTGGAAGCAGATATCTGGCTTATCGAGGCTTGGATCAAATGGCACCACTTCTGGTTCGCCATTGGCCTTAGAGCGCAATAACCAGCCGTGTATGCTACCAGCTCTTAAATGAAAACCAATGCTGGTTCCGTTGATTTTTGCTTCTTTGAGAGCACCTTGCTCAATGCGCTCTGGTACAAATTTTTCAAAATAATAGTGGGCCAGTTGCTCTGAGTAATCTAGACTGCTTGGCTCTTCGACGACGGCTAAGTGTTCGCCCCAGTTGTGGCTTTTCGCTGCTTTGATCAGTTTGTCGAAGTATTCTTTGTCGAGGCGCACTGGCAAAATTTGATAACGACCGGCTACTTCAAACAAGTTGCGCGTTTTTACTTGCACATCATCGAGCAAGAGCTTTCGCAGAGTGCTCGGTAGATTTAAGCCATCTTGTTCAGCGCATTGAATCTCTGGGCAGTTTAGCGACTGGGCCAAATGCGCAAGCCATTCGCGATTGAGCGTCATCTGAGTAGAAACCAGATTGCATATTCGCGGCCTGGCATTGTCTTCAATAAAATGGAAGAAAGTGCTTACTGCTACGTCAATTGGTAAGAACCAAAGAGTCGAATCTGGATTGTAGGCCAGTTTTAGTGATGAGGCGGGGAAGAATGGCTTGGAGGCTTCTTGTACAAGCTCTTTCAGTAGGCTGTGAACGCCTGAATACTTAATGGTCTCACCACTTTTGGTATCACCGCTAATTAGCGGTAAGCGCACCAGATACCAGGGTGACTCTGAGCCACTAAGGCTCTCTAATACTCGTTGCTCATACTGTTGGCAGGTGCTTTCCCAATTGCTTAGCGGTTTGCGTCTGGCAAATTCTAGTTCTTCTGGAACAACCCCGTCCTTTTGCACCCCGCCCCAGATGGACGAAACAATAAATGTTGGTGTGCCTTTGAAAGCTTTGATTATTGCTCTGAAGTCAGCTCCTGCTAAAGGAGCACGGGGTGAGCGCGCTTCGTCAAAATTCGGAGGTAGAGCACTGAATATGATGGCATCATACTTGTTAAATTTAACTGCTTCGCCAGGTTCGACAACTTTCAGTCTGTCCCTAAAAACGCGCTCGTCGTCTTTACCGCCGAGGGCGGCATAGAGCATGTTTTGAGCTTGGGTCTTAAGATCAAGCGGGGAGAGGCTCAAGAGGTTGAGTGAAGATTTGCAGGCAAAGTGCACATGCCAGCCGCGCTTGACTAAATAGGCCGCCAACGGGCCATTGAAGGCGGTCACTGGACCCCAGATATATGCAACTTTTGGATTGGTGCTCATTATTTTGCTTGCCAGTCTCTATCTGGATAAAAAGTTGCTGAAGCTCATGTCTGTATTGGTTAGGCAAGTACCGGCGATTTCGTCACCCAGCCTCATACTATCCTCCCTGTCATAAGACCGGTAGCTTTCGAGGGGCAGTATTACGAATAGGTAAAGGGCCGAAGTTGCCACAATGACGTTGCCAACAGCCGACACGCTCGTCGTTAATGGCCCTATTGCCTGCACTGGCAGAATATGGGTGAGCAAAGGCAGTAGCAAATTTACCAGCAGCGCCAGGACCTGACAAATTAACAGCGGGCCTATATAGATACCGTTGCGCTCAATAACTTGCCGCAGCGATGGTGAGTTGCCTGAATAGATGTCAACCACCTGGATGCCCATTAAGTTCTTGCCAACGCCGCGGCCTTCGAAGAAATAGTCGCGAAAAATCAAATAGATCATAATAATCATCTGACTTGTCATGAAAATATTGACCACTGGCAATAACATCAAGAACATACTGACCAAAAAACCGACGCCAAAATCGATACCAAGAGCAGTTACTCTCCGGCCTGGCTCGATGCGCTCTGGCTCAACAACGGCATCGGCCCTCTTCTCTTCTAAAGATTGATTGAAGGCATGCCAAAGCTCAAGCGGCGAGCGCTTTTCACTTTTCCTTAAATCTCGTCCTGAACCAGATGATGGTCTAGGCATGTTTTTCCTAATGAATTTTCCTAATACAAAGATTCTATAAACAACTTTGTCTCGCTCTATCATAAAGCAACTGAGGCCGATGCATCGAGATATTGGGCATCCTGACATCGCGTCATTGTCGAGCAATCTTTTTAGACCAATCAGTTTCACTGGCAGCAAGCGGAACATTTGATTATGGTGAGGGGCCTTGGCGGCTTGGGCCGGTAACATTTAACTAGTTGGAATTACCAAGAACAAGACAAACAAGATAAAAAAGGGCTGTGTCATGACCACTAGTACAAGAGAGACCGTGATTGTTGATGGACTGCGTACTCCTTTTGGCAAAATGGGCGGAGCCCTTGCCAACCTAAGCGCTGTGAAGCTAGCCAGCCCTTTGATTAAAGAGTTGATAGCGCGCAACAAAATTGACCCAAGCACTATTGATGAAGTGATTATCGGTCAAGTGTTGCAAGCTGGTTGTGGTCAAATACCGTCGAGACAAGCTTTGCTTGATGCCGGTCTGCCAAATACTACCGAGTCAACCACAGTCAATAAAGTTTGTGCTTCAGGAATGAGAGCCGTAACTTTGGCTGACCTGCGTATTCGTGCCAACGACGGCGACATCATTTTGGCTGGTGGCATGGAATCAATGAGTCAGGCCCCTTATTTAGTAGAGGCCAATTCTGCGCGATTTGGTAAGCGCATGGGCCATGTAGCCTTCAAAGACGCCATGTTGGCAGATGGTTTGGAATGTCCTGTGGCTAACGTGCACATGGCCGTTCACGGTGCCAAGGTTGCCGATGAGTTTGGTATTGGGCGTGAAGCTCAAGATAAGTGGGCGCTGCGCAGTCATCAGCTGGCTGTCAAAGCCATAGATTCTGGTGCATTCGCCAGCGAAATTTTGCCTATTGAAGTGGCAGCGGGCAAAGGTCAAGTCAAGAAAGTCGATCGCGATGAATCTCCTCGCGCCGACACCACTATTGAAGCGCTGGCTAAGCTCAAACCAGTCTTCGTCGACAAAGGCTCGATTACTGCCGGCAATGCACCTGGTGTTAATGATGGTGCCTGTATGCTTTTGGTAATGAGTGCTGATAAGGCAAAAGAACTGGGTCTTAAGCCTTTAGCCAAAATTGTCAGCCATGCGTCGATTGGCCAAGATGTTCCTTACTTGGCCACAGTGCCGGCTCTTTCTACTGAGAAAGCTTTGAAAAAAGCGGGCTTGACTGTCAAAGATCTAGATCTGCTTGAAATCAATGAAGCTTTCGCTTCTGTTGCTCTCAAGTCAATGCAAATGCTGGGCATAGACGAAAGCAAAGTCAACGTCAATGGTGGCGCCGTTGCCCTTGGGCATCCAATTGGTGCCAGCGGTGCTCGTATTTTGTTGACACTGGCTCGGGAGATGGAGCGGCGCGGTTCCAAATACGGCGCTGCGGCAATTTGTTCCGGTACTGCCCAAGGCGATTGTGTCATTCTCAGCCGCGTTGGCCTAGAATAAATTTAGACTAGAGCTAGATTAAACCTAGGCTAGAGCTAGACTAAAAAACTAAGGAGTACTCAATGGTTGAGACCGCCGGTTCTCAAAGTTCCCACGCCAGTCAAATCGAGGGAGCTCGCTTGCGCATAGAGCAATTGCGAAATGAAGTTGAGCATCACCGCTTTTGCTATTACGCCCTCGATGCGCCCGAGCTGAGCGACGCTGATTTTGATCTTCTCTATCGTGAGTTGGAGAGTCTAGAGCAAGCTTTCCCCGAGCTGATTGTGCCAGAGAGCCCTACTCAGAGGGTCGGCGTCTCACCTAGTACCGAATTTACTCCGGTGCGTCATCGCATACCCATGCTCAGTCTTGCTAATGCTATGTCTAAAGATGACTTAGTAGAATGGCAAGAGCGCCTAGAGCGTGGCCTAGAGATCGAAGACAAAGAGACAATATTCGATTTTGTTTGCGAGCATAAAATAGACGGCCTCTCTATTGCCCTCACTTACGAAAATGGTGTATTCGTTAAGGGTGCCACCAGGGGTAATGGCGAGGTTGGCGAAGACGTTACCCTCAATTTGAAGACAATCAAGAGCTTGCCGCAGAAGCTTAAGCCTATTGCGGTTTTAGCTGATGGCACAATTGAAATTGAAATAGCTGGTGATATCTCTGCTAATGCCGCTGTTACGTCTGGAGCTGAGCGCCGCATACCAGCTTTGATAGAAGTGCGCGGCGAAGTCTATATGCCGGTAAGCAGTTTCACTACACTGAACAATGCCTTGCGTGAAGAAAATGAAGCGGTTTTTGCTAATCCACGCAATGCCGCCTCTGGTTCATTGCGCCAGAAAGATCCACGTAAAACTGCGGCTCGCAAACTTTCTCTCTGGACCTATTTCATTTACGTTATTGATGATCAAATTAAACAACCAAGAAGCCAGGCCGAAAATTTAAACTTGCTCGCCGCTCTCGGTTTGCCGGTTGAGCCCAGTCGGCAAAAAGTCAGCGGTCTAGATAAAGTGCGTGACTTTGTTGACCATTGGTCTGATTTGCGTCACGAGCTTGACTATCAAACTGATGGTGTGGTGATCAAACTCGACGACCGTAAACTTTGGGATAGGCTAGGCAACACCTCTCATAGCCCCCGTTGGGCTATTGCCTTTAAGTATCCGCCCGAAGAAGCTGAGACTAAGCTGGAAGATATTTGTTTTGAAGTAGGTCGCACTGGTGCAGTTACTCCGACCGCCTGGTTGACCCCAGTTACCCTGGCTGGCACTACGGTTAAGCGCGCTACTTTACACAACGCCGATCAGATTGCCCGCCTCGACGTGCGCCTCGGTGACACTGTGGTGGTGCGCAAAGCTGGTGAGATTATTCCCGAAGTTGTCTGTGTCAAATTTGATAAGAGGCCAGCTGACAGTGCTGCTTTTGTTTATCCTACTGAGTGTCCAGCTTGCGGCAGTGCCCTAGCTCGCGTGGGCGAAGAAGTAGTCTTTCGCTGTCTCAATGTCCATGGTTGTCCGGCCCAGAAAGTGAGGCGGATGATTCACTGGGTGGGTAAGGAAGCGATGAACATTGACGGTGTTGGCGAGATGCTGATTGAGCAAATGGTCAAAGCTCATTTGGTCGAGAAGCAGTCAGACTTCTATCGCCTCACGGAAGAGTCGCTTTTAACCTTGGAGCGCATGGGCAAGAAGTCAGCTACTAATATACTGGCTGCTGTAGAGAGTTCCAAACAAAGACCGTTAGCTGCTTTGATGTTTGCTCTAGGAATTAGGCACGTGGGTGCTTCTGTAGCTGAGCTATTGGCCGAGCGTTTTAATTCGATGGATGCTATTTCTAAGGCTACTCTTGAAGACATGTGTACTATCGAAGGAGTGGGCACGGTCATCGCGGAGAATGTCATTGAGTTCTTTGCCCAGGAAGAAAACCGAGCACTAATTTTTGAGCTTGCTGAGCTTGGCGTGAAGATGGAAGTCGATCAAGATAAGCAAGCAGTTGTTTTGCCCCAGTCTCTAGCCGGTAAGACTTTTGTTGTGACGGGCACTCTCGAGAAGCTTGAGCGTCTAGAAGCAGAGAAGGCGATTAAGGCGCGGGGTGGAAAGGCCACTTCTTCTGTATCGAAGAAGACTGACTATGTAGTGGTGGGGGCTAGTCCGGGCTCTAAAGTAGCGAAAGCCCAAGAACTTGGTATAAAGATAATTGATGAGACTGAGTTTTTAGTGCTTTTGGACCTGCGTTAACAATAGCAAGACAGCATAGATAGGAAAATTCTACTTGAGCAAGATCTACTTTAAAGGTATCGACTTGAAAGCAAAATATAGACTGGCATTTGCGCCTGCCTTTTTGGCACTGCTTCAAATTGTTCCAGCCGGAGTTTTACCGCTGGGCTCAACACTTGTCTTAGCTGGAATATCCACTGAGCTGGTAATTTCAAGTTGTTTGCCTCTACCAGCTGAGGCTAAGAATAGTCAGAAAAACACTACTGACCCCGCCCTCAAGAATACTAAGCTCGGTAAACAGCTTTTTGAAAAAGGCGACTACGATTTGGCCATTGATGCCCTTTTGCAAGCAACCTATTTCGCTCGCAATGGCTATGCCCCTGAGGCTTTTTACTATCTAGGTAAGTGCTATTTGGCTAAGGGCGAATACCTTAAGGCCTATGATTCTTTGAAGAAACATTTGAGCCAGAATGTATCGGGCGATGGCTGGGGTAATGTTGCTATGGTCGAGACCCTTACCGCTCTGCAACGCTACGATGATGCTCATCCATATGTTGCCTTCGCTTTGGCTGGAGCCACTTACGAGTCACCGATCTATCGGGCAGCGCATGTAGCGGCTGGCAAAATGGAGGATGCCAAAGGTAATTTTTCTGCGGCTTGTGATCACTATCGCAGCTCCCTTGGTGACGCACCATGGACATTTTTTGATGGCTGGATTGGCTTTTGCGAATGTCTCATGAAGATGAAAAAGTGGACGGAAGCGTATAAGTATCTTGATCAAATGCTGACTACAAATCAAACAGTCAAGGGCTTGAACTATGAGCGCTTGCACCTTGATCTTGGCATTTGTTTGTTGGCCAAGGGCAATCACCAGGGTGCTATTGATCATTGGCACCAATGTCTTGAATACAATCACGACAACAAAGAAGCGCACTTGCAATTGGCTATGATACTTGAATCCGAGAATCATATTTCTTCAGCAATTAAAGAGTATAGAAGTTTCGTGCGACTTAGTGATGACCCTAAAAATCATGCGCCCGATAAAGAGATGCGCTCTAAGCAAGTAGAGACTCGCATTGCCTTGCTAGAAGAAAAACTCAATGCGGAAGCTCCACCAGCGCGCGCTCAAATGACACCATACATGCTGATGCAAGAGAAGAAAGCTGAGCAAGATCGTATTCGCCAGCAGCAGCAAGAACAACAAAGGCTGATAGAAGAACAGATGAAGAGCTTGCCCAAAGACGCTGGCTTCTAGAGACTTATTTTCTAGAGAGCTTTTTTCTAAGAGCTTATATGCGGCGATAGCTGCTTTAGAAAGCTGTTGCTGACTGCTTGTAGCCCGGGGGGACGGAGAAGAGCGTTTCCTTTGGCTGGCGGGAAATATATCGTGTCAGTATTGTGCTGCTCTTGCGGTTGGGGGCGATGCTCGCTACCAAGCAGCCGGTTCGGTCGTTGAACCAAGACTCAACCTGTGAGTTCTTGTCGCCGTTTAAGAAAGTGCGGTAGCCGCGGCAAAGCATGCCGTTAATGGTTTTCTTTCCGAGATTTTCAGAATCGCGACTCTTGAACATTTCTTCGTCGAATTCTTCTAGACCTTGCTGGTTTAAATCTGATGTCAGGTAAGTTTTTTGTCTCTCTTGCAGATAGTAGCGTTTCTTTTTAGGAAAGTCGTAGATGGTGACACTAACGGCGGTGCTGTGAGGCATAGTTGATTCGTGGCGAACTTTGCCTTGGCCGTCAGAGTAGACATATAAAATTGATAGACCAATAGGGCTTCGCTGCTCGTAGGCTGCTTCGTAGCGTGCGCGTGGAAAAGTCTTTGCTAGATCCCTGGTTGATTGATCGGAGCCCGCTTCAAGTTTGACAATCAGTGAGTAAATGGTCATGCCGATGATGAAGGCTAGCACCACCCATAGTGGTGCCGTACGAGCGCTAAATAGTTGACTTGGCGAGAGCGAATTCATAGAGACAATTTCTTTTTCTTCATTGTGATCGAGAAGGTGAACTTTTCTACTGTGTCCAGGCCTTCTTGGTCACCTTTAAACACTGTGCCCGTGACTACCAATATCCGTCCACGAGTGTATGGCATCAGATAGTTAACCTGACAGATCTCCCTTTCTCCCAGCTTGCCTGCATGCATCAGTCTGGCACATTTAGCCCCTGATGGCAGTTTGATCATTTCATTGCTAATGAGCTTGAAATCGTCGCACTGCTTAGGCAGGTCGTCAACCATTTCGTGGCTCATTTTGCTGAGACTACCTTTGGCTGGTCGGTCAGCGAGAACAATGTTGGCCTTGCCTTCGCCGCTCTGTCTGACGAGAATGTCGTGCGGATACAGTGGGTTTTGTGTGACTTGCCATCCCGGCGGCATAATGTATGAGAAAGCTTTGGAATAGTCAGTCTGGCATATGTCTTGTTTGACTGGCTGCGCATTGCGTTTGTCGATTTTGTCCTGCAAGGCTTTCTTGGCTTCCAGCGCTGTATTTGCCTTCTGTTTTTTCGCCACAGCCTCGACTGTACCTAGAGTGAAAAGGCTCATCAAGGTTAGGGGCGCGAGAATAACGGCAAGGCGCAAAAGTGAGGTTCGCGAAGTTGATCTGGTCATAAGAACCTAATTAAACTGAGGAATATCAAATCTAGGAAAGACAAAGCGAGGAGAAACAAAGCGAAGAATATCTAACGCATTTGTAGCACAACGGGCTAAAACTTAAGCCCAGCTTACTGAAAATATAGAATTGCCAACGATTTGAGAAGTGTTGCTAAGGTCCATTCTGGGGTTTTCCCTGGGTTATGCTTGAGTTGACAAGGGAATATTTAGAAAACAACTGTACAAATTAGGGTAAGGCTGAGGTATTTGAGAATGCGCGCCCTCGAGGAAGTCACTGGCCCTAATAATGATCCGGCTACTAATAGTTCAGCTGTTAGTCATACAGCTGCTAATAAGCCAGCTACTAATAATCCAGCTGCTATTGCCGTTGGCAGCCTCGGCGTAGCTGGCTGCGCCGGTGGAGAACTGAAGCCTGCCGGCATTGTCGTTTCGGGCATCACCAAGACCTACAAGGGGGGCAAAGTTAAGGCCCTCAACAATCTTTCATTAGAAGTTAAGCCCGGAGAAGCCCTCGGCCTAGTTGGCCCCAATGGCGCAGGTAAAACCACCCTTCTCAGCTGCTTGATGGGCTTTTTGAACGTTGACTCTGGTTCAATTCTTGTTGACGGTGAAGCTCCTGATGCTCTCGTTACCAGGAGGGTTTTGGGGTACTTGCCAGAGCGTCTGACATTCGACCGCTGGATGACCGGTCGTGACTACATGCAATACCACCATGAATTGGCCGGAATGCCTGAAGCGACGCGCAAGATCGATTGCGAGGCTTTGCTCGAAAAAGTCGAGCTGCACCCGTCTACCTGGTCTGTGGCAGTAAAGAAATATTCGCGCGGTATGCTGCAGCGCTTAGGCTTTGCCCAGGCTTTGGTAGGCAATCCCCGCTATCTACTGCTTGATGAGCCAGCTTCTGGTATGGACCCGCATGGGGTTTTGATTGTGCGCCAATTGTTAAAGACCCTCAAAGAGGATGGTCTAACGATTTTGCTTAACTCTCACCAGTTGGATCAAATTGAAAAAGTTTGTGACCGTGTCATCTTTATCAAGTCTGGAACGGTTAGTCGGGTTGAAGACCTGAACGAGAAAGTTGAGCAAGAAGAGCACTTGTTGATTCGCTGGCTGGCTTCTGCCACTGCCCTTAGTAAAGATGATTTTGGTCGAGTGGCACAAAAAGAGTGCTTGGCCATCACTGAAATTAATTCTGATTTTGCCCGTGTCAGCACTGCTGGTAGTGCGGCCACCGTTAACCTCATCAAAGCACTGGTTACTGCTAATTTTCCTATCAGCGAAGTCAGACCAGAAGACACTAGGCTGGAACGCCTCTTTATAAACTCTAGCCAAGAGGAGCGAAGCGCATGAATAGAGCCGTTTGTATCACAACTTGGCGGGAGTTTAAGGCTAATAAAGTCAGGGTGATTTTGCTTACCCTCCTGTTTCTTGGCCCAATAGTAATGTTCACTTTGCAGCGCTGTGGTAGTCCTGAGGCGCTTAACGCCGATATGCTTTCTCATCCGATGATGGCCAGTTTCTTTACCTTGCTCTGGGCTTCTGGAGTGATCGGTCGCGAGGTGCAAAATGGCACAATTGCCCTAGTGCTAGCTAGGCCCATCACTATCGCCAACTATGTTGTAAGCAAATGGTTTGCTGTAGGCTTCGCCGCATCACTTTGTTCTGTAGAGGCTGTCTTTTGTGAGCACATTATTTCAGCCGTTAATTGTCCGGCACTTTTGTGGGCTCCTGAGTTTCTCGGCAACGGCCTTGAGCGTATTATTCTTTGTTTTGGTACGGCCGCATTTTTGGTGTTTCTATCATCGCTTGTGTCGGGGCTAAAAGATCTGGCATTGCTGGCTGGTTTTGGCTTTATGTTTGTCTTGTACAGTGCCTTCGCCCACACTGTCTATCAACTCACCAGCTTTCTTCATTTCGACAATAATTTTGCTCTTTATTTTGGCCGCATTATTGAGAATCTCTTTACGGCAATATTGTTTCCTTATGTGCCAATGTCGGTATTCTTAACTGGCAGCTATTTCGCCTACGGTCCGGTTATTGCCCTCTTCACTCTGATAACTTTCTGTTTGTCGAGTGCGATCTGGGTGCTTACTCATCGGGAGTTTTCATATGCAGCCGACTAAATCAAAGAGCACTAGATATCAGCCCAAAGGGCTCTATTTAGCTGCGGCAATTCTTGTAACTATCTCTGCTGTTTATAGCGTTAGTGATCAGTTCGCTGACGAATGGTTAGACCCCTTCACTAATGGTCTTAGTGGCTCTAGCCCGATTCAGTGGCGCTGCCGCGACGAAGCCCTGAGCGAATCAAAGCGCACGAAAAAGCCAATCTTGTACGCTTTTTTGGCGAGGCACGATAATGCATCTTTGCAAATGTACGGCGAAGGCTTTCATGATCAAAAAGTAGCTGACTTAATCAATCAGAGTTTTATTCCAGTAAGAGTTGATTTCAATACTCGCAACTACAATCAAAAGTCGGCGCTTTATACGCAAGTGCACAATCAGTATGGTTATGCCTCTACCTGTCAGTTGCTTACAGTGCCAGCCCATATGACCGATATGTCATCGAGTGATCTTGAATCTAGTGCCAATCTTAGTGAGGCGGCTATAGATAATACTCGTGGGCTCGAAGGTGGGGACCGCTACAACTATAACTACAACAGTCGTTACCGTAATGGCTTTGTTCGAAATGATGGCCATGGCTTCAACGGTAATTCGCCTAAATTTGTCGGTTATACAAACAAGCGTGAATTACTTGATTATCTCTACAACGCTCAACACTGGCATCGTCTGCCACCAACCAAGGGAAAAGTTGCATGGTTGCCTCTCGCCGTGGCCTCAGCTCCACTGACAAGCAAGCCTCGTCTGATTGCTTTTGTTGACAATGCTGGTACGGCCAGCGACAACATGCGTTTAGATACATTTTGGAACGCTAGAGACTATCAGCTAATCAACAAAGAGTTTGAGCCGGTTCTAGTCGAGTTTCGTCATGACGATGCTGCTTTCAACATGCCCCTCGATAGGCTGAAGGCAAAATACGGAATTGCCACTTTGCCCGCTTTAGTTATTGACAGTAGTAAGTTTGCTGCCCCGATTGTTCAGTTTGGCAACTCGAATAGTGTAAGCACCCATGAGTTTCTCAAGTCAGCCGTAAAGCAGGCGGCTGAGGCGGCCCCCGAGATGCAGTCCCCGACGCAACAACAGACGCAGCAGCAGGTGCGACAGCAGATGCAACAACAAATGCGACAACAGGCCTACAACCAGACCTATAGTCAGGTCTATTCAAAGAACGGCGCACCAAGTCAGGATGGAAAATACAAGACCAAATGGGCGCCAAGTCATCGCTGCCAGGATAAGGCGTGCAGCAAGAGTCATGAGTTAGGTCGCCTAGGTTTGAAAGATCCGAATGATTAGAAGGATTAGAAGGATTAGAAGGATCATAGACAAAGCGGTAGACTAATAAGTGTTAGCTTCAGCTAACTCTTATTACTCCTGTTTACTCCTGTTAGTTCCCGTTGAACCGTTTAAAAGGATCATTAATGGCGCTCACTACTGGCCACAAGACGATTGATGTAGACGGCAAAATCTTGCATATTCCTGAAGGCATTAACTACAGCTGTGCTGGCTGCGGTCGTTGCTGTAACGGCGTGGCTGTGCCCATGACTCAAGATGATTATGAACGCGTCTCTGCCATTGATTGGAGTAAAGAGCTGCCCCAATTTGATTGGAGCCGACAGTTCAGGATGCTCAGTGCTAAAGAGAACGACAGCTCCACTTATACTCATGCCATCAGACCCACCGACGATGGCCATTGTCCTTTCTTGATCAACAAGCTTTGTCATATTCACGCCACTCGCGGCGAACACGTCAAACCTCTTATCTGTGGACTCTTCCCTTATTCTTTCAATAGCACTCCTTCTGGAGTTTATCTCACTGTAAGCTTCCGCAGCAATGCAGTGTTAGGCAATGTGGGAACGCCACTGACCGAACAGATTGATACTCTCAAAGAAAAGTTCGCTGTTTACAACACCCTCTACACGTCTCGCTCAGTAATTTGGGATGCAGTCAAGCTGACTGTCGACAAACCGATCAGCTGGGAGCAGTATCTTGACTACGAGAAAGGAATTTTGGCGGCTCTAGTCAGAGAAGACCTTTCTTTGAAAGAGAGGATTTTTGCTGCTTCAGACTCTTTGTTTAAAGACATAAACAAGCCGCCGATGCCCGATACTATTGCCCCGCCCAAAGGCTTAGATAAGAAATTTTTGGCCGGATTGTTTGCTTTGTATTTCCCCAACGATGCCAAATATCTCAATAAAGATGTGGTCTTCAATGGCATCTCCTTTGCCCTTGATTTAGCACTGAAATCACCTAAGTTCAAAGTCGTTAATCGCTCATACAGCTTTGAAGAACTAACTAATTTCCCTTGGCCAGAACAAAATGCTAAAGAAAATTCTGAGAGCAAAGAAGACTCTGAGAGCAAAGAAATCGATGATCTACTGACTCGCTTCTTGTACTCGCGGGTATTCGGCAAATGGTATTTCGGCGGCGGCTTTGCCCAGCTCAGTGTTATTGCTGGCTTCCATCACCTTGCCCTTCTGATGCCACTAATGCGCATGCACGCTGCTGGCTTGGCCATTGCCCGCGGTGCGGCGAAAGTTGAATTGATCGATGTCATGGTAACTGTGCGCCAGCTTGAAGAGAAAGTGCAAGAAGCCGTTCTTGATGGCTATAGTGCTGCTCTCTGGGAGCTAATTCTCTTCGCCCCCGGCCGCCTGCGTCGACTCTTGAGCGCTAGTATTTAGAAATTGAGCGCTAGTATTTGAAAATTGAAATAAATCAATGGCTCGTTTTTGCTTCAAAGCTTTTGCTAATTCATGTGCCATATGCTTTTCCAAAAAGGGAAGATTTTTTCGAAAACGTGTTGCCTCACAAAGAATGTTACCGAGATCAAACCGTTGCCTCATTTAAAGTGTTACCGAGAGCATGCATGCTTAGTGTAGTGTTTTGTGTGTGTAATTCCGGTATTCGATATGTTCC